>Ga0209687_1000021_pt1 | contig 75438 bp, 49 predicted proteins | sample GraSoiAngelo_136_FD_185893 | JGI IMG/M metagenome (GOLD analysis project Ga0209687, IMG submission 185893) | Grasslands soil microbial communities from the Angelo Coastal Reserve, California, USA - 14_0929_09_20cm (SPAdes) (version 2) | ecosystem: Environmental > Terrestrial > Soil > Grasslands ...
GGTAAGCGGTATATCTCGGGTCAACATATAGATGAAGAACTCCTTAGTTGGAGAAGCGTCAATGCGCTTTGGGTCTGCTGGATTCTCCGGCACGGGTTAGCCTCCTTTCACTTTCCTTCATCTCTCCAGAACTGTCTTGCCGGACCTACCAGGAGTTTGCCCTGTAGCCGGAGGGCCCCTTCGGCTTTGACCAGTTCGCGATTGATCACTCCGCCGAGGATTCTGCGCTGCTGTGGCTCCCTGAGTGAGCTCGGCGAAAAGTGAATGCCGCACTCCGCAAGCTCGACGAAGTTGGTCGCGTTGTCACCACCCGTGATAAATGCATCGGCGCCCTGAGACGCAAGCCACACCGGGAAGCCCCACGAGCGGCCCTGCCGGGCAAGCTGACCAAGCAAGCCCGCTTTGCCCTCCTTTGGCAATAGCAGATGCGCCTCGTCGACAAACAGCACCATCTTCAGCGGTTGAATTCCGTTCTTGATAGCAAGGTTTTGGTTGAGTCGCTTGATTAGAAAGTTCAGAATAAGCGCGACCGTTAGAGACTTGGTCTCACTGTCGGTCCCGAACTGCTTGAAGTCAACTACGATTGAACTGTTGAGCCACTCCTCGGGGCTGACTGCTGTCACTGCGCTAGCAAACAGGTTGAACCGCTCTATCTTCTGGATGATTGCAAGGTCAACACCGTCCGCGCCGCTCTCCTCTAGCTTTATTGCCAGCGTGGTGAAGTCCGGCTCGCGAAGCTCTTGGTAGGCGTCGCATATGTTCCTTTCCTGCTTCGCGCCAAGCTGTGGCGCGAAGCAACGAATCAGATTCGCAATCTCGTACGCGATTTGCGCATTTGCTGTCGGGTTAGGGTCGCGGATGAGTGGATTTATTGGCAAGTCCTGTCTAATCAGACGGACGTAGCGTGCGCCCGTCTGTTGCAAGAACAGTGTCCGGTTTCGCCGCTGCTCGGGGTTGTTAGGGTCGTCTTCCAACTCGCCCTTAAGATCAAAGAAAACGAATCTGACTCCCTGCGCAGCCAACTGCGCGAGTAGATCAAGCGCGAGCTGACTCTTCCCTGAGCCCGGCTCACCTGAGATGACCAGGAGGCCGTTCTTTGTGCCGGTGCCGTTTAAGCTCCATTCTGGTCCGTCCAACAGGACTTTGAGCTTTACTTCCTTTTCAACTATGGGGATCGGCGCGACTCGCGACCCGAGCGAGCGGGAACCGAAGTCTTCTCCAGTCAGTTTAAGCAACGCTGAAACAAACCGCGTTTGGTCGTTGCCGCAGTCTTCCCATATCTCCCTCAATCGCTGGCATCCGTATTCGAAATGCTGACGGAATGCTTGGCGGTAGCCCGTTTCATCCAGTTCTTTGCCGGTCCGATGATTAAGCGCCGCCCGGACTACGTCACGCAGTTCGTCGCCAATCACGGTTTCATCATCGAGGTCTTTTCCCTGGGAGTTAGCCGGTTTGAATGTCCGCGGGACGCCTTCGCCAAGAGCAAGGAATAGCGCGGAGCGACCGAGGACGGCCTTGTTGCGCGCGCCGATACGCTGGTGAATATCCTCGATGAACTGTTCCGCGGCCAGACTCGGCTTGAATTTCATAAACAGCCTTGCCTTAGAAGTTCTTCTACTTGCAGTCGGTTCTAATCCAACTGGATTTGCACCTCATAGCGTTCGCCCGAAGTAGTCGTTGGTGGTCCGCACTTCGTAGTTAGTACTATCTTCCTTGCCATGTGCGTGCAGTGTATAAACGCGTGCCAACTTTTCCTGAATGCGATCAAAGAGTGGGCCGTCGGGATCGATCTCAGAATTGGTTGTAAGGATGAGTGTCTGGTGGCCTCTCAAATAGAGTTGGTCAAGCACGCTGTCTTTGACTTCCCTGTCGAGTCGACCTAGGGGAGTATCTACTACAAGGGGTGGCACGAGACGCGCCAGCCTCCGGAGCGCCTCATAGAACGCTAACATCCGCACTTGGCGCTGACCTGCGGATGTATTGCTATCCTCCCAAGACGCTTTCTTACCGTCACGCCGCACCAACATACAGTTCCAGTTCTTGTCGAATTCCATTCCTAAGAACTCTTTCCGTCGTTCAGTGATTTCCACCCAAAGGTCGCTAACGTGCTCAGAGATTCTGCGCCGCAATTGATCTGCCGCACGCGCACGAATTTCTGTGGCGGCTTCCCGGTAACGGGCGGCCAAGGCGATTAGCGTCTGGCCCTGTCGCGCCTTGTTCGCAAGTGCCGTTTGATTAGTCTCTTCGCGCCTAAGTTCTTTTAGGAGATTTTCACGGGACTGCACCTGTGATGCCAGGTCGCTTCGTTGCTTCTCCAAGTGACTGCATTGTGTTGTCAGCTCCCCGCGCCTACGATGCAACTCAACGCCTAGCGCCATAGCGGCCGCATCCTGCTTAAGCTGCCGGAGACGCGTGTCAACCTCACGCAAATTCGAGTCCACCGATTCCGCCTGCGCACACAATTCTGCTATCCCCCTCAACGAGCTTGTTGCCGTCGTCAATCGAGCACGAACCTGGGCGCTTCTGTCGTTGCGGTCGGTCACAAAGACACTCTCTGCCATACCATCGGGCGGTGGGTGAAATAAACTGTGAAGAGCACGCTCCAGCCGATCGGCGTAAAAAGCATGAGCATCGTCTGAGAGTCGATATTCACTCGGGACTTCTTCAAACACGCTACGCTTCACCTGAGGGATCTTCGGCTCAACGGTCGCTTTGCTGCTTTCCCACTCTCGCCGTTTCTCTTCTTGAATCAGGTACTCGTGCAGGTCGCGCCGATACTGCCCCAGCAGCGCCACCGGCATGGCTTGCTCCCAAGCAGCCGTAAGTTCTACTTCCAGTCGCGCTCTTGTTTCCGCCAACTTCGCGCGACTATCCTGTGCTCTTTGCAACTCGTCTGGATCAACTGCACCCAAACTCTTTAGTCGTTCCTCGACCTCATCAAGTTCTGCCTGCGATTCGTGAAGCTCAAGATTGACACTGCTGAGCTCCTCACGCAGAGCGATCAATTCACCATCTGCGGTCACTATTCTGCCGTTGAGTTCAGCGAGTTTCTTAGCGGCTTCGTGGCCCTCGGAGGCGTTGAAGACTCGTGGAATCTTATTCTGAATCAACTGCCGCAGATCGGTCTCGAGCTCTCCATAGGTCCAAAGGCCAAGAATCCTGCTGATTCCTTCAACTATATCCTGCTGGCCGAGGCTGAAGTTTTGGCCTCGTTCCGCGTCGAAGAAAAAGAAACGTGCTAGATGTCGTGGCAAGAGCGCGTCGCGGAGCTTCTCAAGATGTTTCTCGTCTTCAATCCGACCCGAGCCATCGTTCCGCTCGGCATAAGAACGCCAGACGGGACCAGAATTCGGGCGGTGGCGAATCTCCCGGACGATCGTCGCTTTTCTACTCGCTCCGCCTTTTTCATCACGCTGCGATATCGAAACCTCAAGGCGCACTGCGTCCTGCCCTTCAGATTGCGCGCGTCGATTCAGCGACTTCTCGAAGAGAAATCGCGTGGCCTCAGAGGCCGGTTCAACCTTCTTTAGATCAACAACACCAGTCTCACCAACAACAGCAAGATAAAGCGCTCGAAGTAAATGGGTCTTGCCAGCCCCATTCTTACCGCCCACGAGGATGCCAGACCTACCCTCAAGCGTGCCGAAGTTGAAGCTGTGCTCGCCGTAGTATGGACCGAAGTTCTCGAGCGTCAGTGAATCGATGTAGACCTCAGGCATCGTTATCTGTCTCTGTTGGTCTCTCGTGATCCAAATCGTCCTTCAGGATTCTTAGCAAGTCGTCGGGCAGACCGAAGGCGCGGTGGCTTTCGCTGTATTCCTCGACCTTGGCAAGCAACCGCCGCAACGTATCGGCGGATATGCCCTTCTCGAGGGTCACTTCTTCTTGGATATCCCGCAGCCGATTCGTTTCCTTCCAATCGCTCATGAGGATCCCCTTCTGCCGGTTGATAATGCGCGCGACGCCTCCGCCATCGTCGGGCTTCCGGGCTGTCTTCCACAACTGCTGAATAAGAAATAGCTCGTCCTCGCTGATAAGCTCGAGGCCGGTTTCCTCCTGTAGTTTTAGCAGTCTCGTCAGAAGTTCACGGCGCGCGGTGATGGTCAGGGGGCCAGGTCCTTCATTGCCGTTCATTCGCCGGTTGTCCCGTTTGCCGTTTGACGGGTCCCGATAGTACAACAAAGTTTCACGGAATTCGATGAGTTTTTCCATTCGTTCATCGCCGCTAGCCAGTAGCCCTTCGCTGGCTTTGTCGCGGTCAACCACGGTACACGTCCAGCAACCAAAACGGCTATTGCCACAGCTTGGTGTGCTGGTGTCGATTTGAATAGGGCACTCGCCGCTGCTCGCATTCGCGTACAGTCGGTAGAGAGCACGGTTGTCACCACCCCACGGATTTGGTTGCTGCAACAGGTACGCCCAGACTTCTTCGGTTGTCAGGAATTCAATAGGATTCGAGACCCATACTCGGGGCAGGTCAGGGTGTCGCCGCAAATTGTTCCGTGTTTCTCGCCCCGCCATAGTTTGAGCACGCGTTGAACTCTCGGCGCGCCGCGCACCCAGGTGCAAAATGGCTTCGCCCCAGTGACCCACTCGCTTCTTAACAAACACATTGACTGGGTCAATCTTCATTCGTTGCGTGCACCAACGGAAGGTCCGGTTTGGCGGCGGATAACCGCGTCCGATTATGTTTGTCCAAAATGTTTCTTCGGCAGGCGGCTTTAACAAATGAGTATCGATGTTGAGGTTGTGTTGGAGCGAAACCCGGCGCATTTGATCCAGTGTACCTTCGACCATTTCTACGATGGCGGGAATCTCAACGCGCGTATCGGTACAAAGAATTGAAATCGGTTTCTTTCTTTCAGAAGCGGAAATGGACATGACGATGTCGAAAACGAGTGACGCCACCATCGTGCTGTCCTTGCCACCGCTGAACCCGACCAGCCATGGGCGCTCGTCTTCCATATAAAGTTGACGAACGAAGCTCTTGATATCCAAATAAGTGTTAGCAACCGGTTGCGTACTCATACTTGTAAGTGCGATCAGTGTCCGGCTGGATAATGCGTTACACGTTTCCGACCGTTCTGAAGCAGCTCGGATACTACTGGTTCCTCCAATGGGTTGGGAGCTTCACCGGTCCAGTGTGAAATGTCTGGACCCGAGTTGTTTGCCGACGCGTCTCTTGACTCAAGTGACTAGCTTAACAACGATGCCGATATTTCGATCATACTTGAGTCCGTAGCATCCAGGCTGAGGGTAGAAGACCCTATTGCTCATGTGCTTCTCGCCGCCCCGCCCCAGACGCCAATGGCGCCTAGGGGTTTAGTGGTTCGTTTAAACGTGAGAGGCAGGTTCTGGCCGCCCTGCTTCCATTGGCCGGACATCTCCGAAGCATCTTTGTTGAGCTTGCCGTCGTAGGCGCCTTGAATCTTCACCAGCTCGACCTTCACGACGTCGTCTTTCTGAACTATCGAGCTGACCGGTATGTCCGGGACTCCCTGGTCTGGACTATCGAGCTTGGCGGTAAGAACTCCGTCGCTTCCCTTTGAGACCTTGAGCACGAGCCGGAGTTTGACGCCGTTGATATCGAGGGCCCCTTCCCAGTTGCCTTCGACACTTCGTCCAGCGGGCGCAGAGGATGCTTCGGCGGGTTTGGCGGCTCCCGATCCAATTTGAGCAGCCCCCTTCCGCTGCAGCGTAAAACCGATGTTCGCGCCGCCCTGCGTAAGCTCGCCCGAGATCTTCGACCCATCGCTCGAGATTTTTCCCTTAAATTCGGGATCGCCGGGGATGCCGGCCATCGCAAAGGTTACAGCCTCATCCTTGACGCCGATCGCCGATAGCTCGAAGTCTTTGAGTCCTTGAGCGGGTACGGCGATGACGCCCTTCCATTTGCCGTCTTTCTCCTGATCAAGATCGACGACGATCTCGATAGGGGAACCGGGCACGTCGATGGAGCCCGTCCAATGTCCTCGTGCATCCGGCTTTTGCGCCAGGACAGGAAAGGCAAATAGAAGAATCGAGAAGAGAATCGAAACAAACTTGGGTTTCATTTATCCTCCAGTCTTAATTAGTCCAGCCATGAAGAATCGAAGAAGGCATTGAAGATAGCATCATACGAATTCGATACTGACGCATATCAAATACATTTCTGACGACGATCGACCGATCTAAAATTAAGCACGACGAAAATTGTATAGAGTTCCCAGACAATCACCCAATCAATCTTCAGGCGTAGCATTTCTGGTCTAAGCCTGAGAATAGAATGGCGTCGCCTTCGGAGCGGCTCAACCCTGGAACAATGAACGCGCTAAGAGGGCGTAGAGAATTTACTTCCCGTTTTGATTCGCTCTTGGTTCAAACCCCAACCGGGTTGCGCCCTCCAGCCCAGGGTTCGCGTACTCGGGTACCCTGGGGAAGGGTCGCGATTGGCGCCAACCCAGCGGGGTTGTGGGCCTCGATAGCTGTGGCGCGATCAAAAGGGAGCCACAGCGGTCTTTTGACAAACACAGTATTGAATGGGACTAACGTTGCTGATGGTAATGAGCGGAAAAGATGAGAGGACTGTTGGTTCATCAATGCGGACAGATTAGGCGATGCTGGCCACAACCCCGTTGGGGTTGGAAACGACACGGCGATCTAAACCCAGGGTAGCCGAGTACGGCAACCGCTGGGCTGGAGGCCGCAACCCCTTCGGGGTTAGCGGACACCAAGGGCTTAACCCCTTTCCTTAATACTCGTCGCCGCGGTTTGTTATATTGTTCTTGATCCTTTAGAAAGTGCGGTAGGTGAGCTAGCGGTAGATTTCAATGAAGCTCAATCCGACGATTAAATCCATTCTTAGACCGATCTATTACAGGCTGCCTGCAAACATCTGCTATGGCCCGCTCTATTCTCCCACCGCGAAGCTGCTCGAAGAGTCGCAGCGGTGGTCCGAAGAAAGGCTCATTGATTATCAACTCTCAAAGCTACGGGTGATGCTCAGGCACTGCGCGGATCACGTTCCCTACTACAGGCGTTTGTTTAAGGAGATGGGCTTCGATCCCGACAAGGTCCGCTCGCCGGCTGATCTGGACGCGCTTCCACTCCTGGATAAAGACACTCTGCAGGCGCGATTGCCGGAGTTCCTGGCCGACAACGTCAGCGCCCGAAACCGGCTCTATTTCACCACCGGCGGGACGATGGGAAAACCGCTCGGCCTATACAACATGAGAAACGCGGGCGGGCGTGAAAGAGCCTTCAACTATAATCAGTGGGCTCGAGTAGGATTCAAGGAGGGAGACCTCCGAGCGATGTTGCGAGGCTGGCCGGTAAAGAGCGCTCGACATTGGGCATATGACGCTTCCGAACGCGCCTACATCTTTTCAAATTTTCATATGACGCGCGATAACGTCGCTGAGTACGCGCGAGTCATGAAAGCCAGGAAGGTGCGCTTCCTGCACTCGTATCCATCAGCCGTAATCGACTTCGCGCGCCACTTGAAAGAGCTTGGAATCGAGCCGCCGCGCTTTCGCGCGATTCTCGCCGCATCCGAGAATCTCTATCCCGGACAGCGTGAGTTCATCGAGTCGTTCTTTGATACGAGGCTCTTTTCATGGTACGGGCACACCGAGACGACGATCCTGGCGGGCGAATGCGAGGAGAGCAATTGTTATCATATCTTCCCTGAATACGGAGTCGCGGAAGTAATCAAAGAAGGCGGCTCCGCTGCGTCGGTTGAAGGTGATTCAGGGGAGATGGTAGGTACGTCGCTGGACAATTTTGCCATGCCGTTGATCAGATATCGCACGGACGATTGGGCCGTGATTGGCCCCGGCAGTTGTGCGTGCGGCCGCAACTACAGGCTTCTGAAGGAGGCCAACGGCCGCTGGCAACAGGAGCTGCTCATAGGCAAGTTGGATAATCTCATTTCAAACACGGCCTTGAATATGCACAGTGATGTTTTCGACAACGTCCAGCAGCTTCAGTTCTATCAACGTGAGAAGGGCAAGGTAGAACTGCGGATCAAGAGAAAGCCTTCGTATTCGGAGCAGGATTCGAAGCGGATCATTGCCGCGTTGAGTGAGAAAATGGGAGACACGATGGAAATCTCTCTGAGCTTTCCGGACGAAATCCCTCTAACGCCCCGAGGCAAATTCCGGTTTGTGATTAGAGAGATGGAGCTCCCGCAAACCGCGGGAAACGAGGTCAGCGTTGAAGCACTTCCTCGATAATTTGAATGTAGCGCTCGTCTCGGGAGTGAGGGAATACCCGGGGCTTTCGCCGTTCAATCCGTCAGCGGTTTATCCCGAATATCCGTATTCGGGTCAAACCGATGCTTCAAACGGCGTTTACGAAATGGTTCGTGAGTCGCTTCATCTCTTGAGACTGGACGAAGCGAACTACGGCACGGCAGCTTGGAACCCGCTTGGAGAGCTTATTTCGCCCGGAGACCGCGTCCTCATCAAACCCAATTTCGTATTGCACTTCAATGCCGGCTCCGGCCCGCTCGACGCCGTAGTGACGCATCCTGTCGTCATACGGGCCGTCTTCGACTATGTGATGATCGCGCTCCGGGGACGAGGCGAGATAGTTATAGGCGACGCGCCTCAGATGAACTGCGATTTGGAATCCATGTTCAGGACCACAGGCATGGACGGTCTCCGGAATTTCATAACCGAAGAAGGTTCGCGTGCCGGAGTGTCAACGCGGGTGGTGGACTTTCGACAAGAGCAGACTTTTTACAGGCACGGCATCGTGTGGGACCGCAAAGCGCTGATTAACGGCGGACCGAAGCCGATTATTGTGAACGCCGGGCCCGAAAGCTGGATGGAGCATATCGATGCGGGCCGCCTTTATGGAGCCGACTATCAGCGAGGCGTTACCGTGAAGGCGCATGCTAATCATCGGCACGAGTACATCATTGCGCCGGAGGTGCTCGCGAGTAATGTCGTGATCTCGATTCCCAAGCTCAAAGTACATCGCAAAGTCGGAACGACCCTGAATCTGAAGAACATGGTTGGAATCAACGTCGATAAAAACCATCTGGCTCACTACCGAATCGGTTCACCCGATCGCGGCGGCGACGAAGTGTCGACTCCAGGCTGGGAGGATCGGATGGAGCGGGCTCTGTCGGATTTGCTCCTCGGAAGGAACTCTTCTCTTGGCAGATATCCGTTCCTCGCGTGGAGGGCGCTCCGAAAAATCTTGAGGCGCTTTCAACGTTCAAATACGGCCGCCCCGTTCACGTTCGGAAACTGGCACGGCAACGATACCGCGTGGCGAATGGTGCTCGATCTAAACAGGATTCTGCTTTTTGCAGACGCCGATGGCGCTCTCAATGATAAACCCGTCAGGCGCTATTTCTCGGTAGTCGACGGGATCGTGGGCGGCGAGGGAGAAGGGCCGCTGCACCCGGACGCGTATCCGGCAGGGGCGATTCTGGCCGGGTTCAATCCTATAGCAGTCGATTGCATCGCTACGCGGCTGATGGGGTTTGAGTACGAGAAGATTCCGTTGTACAGAAACGCAATCCATCAAATGCAAGGCTGGCGCGGAGGATTTAAAATAGGCGATGTTGCGGTGCGATCGAACGATTCCGAGTGGGAGCGACTTCTAGAAAACCAATCGGCCATATATCACTTTCGCGCTCCCGCTGGGTGGCGAGGAACTATGGAGTGCGAAGGGCTATCGGAAACTTCAGCGGTACTCGAGGAGTCATTTCCGGAAATGATCTCTCAATAGACGTCCCCGAATCATGAAGGCGAAACACTTAATAAACGGTTCGCTCAGGATTGTACTCGAGGCCGCGCTGAAGGTATGTCTCGCATTGCAGCGCGACAAGATTTTCAATCCGGACGAGGTAAAGCGAATCCTGGTATTCGCTTATCACGGGCTTGGCAACTTCATTATGTACACGCCGGCGTTGCGGCTGCTGCGACAACGCTACCCAGACGCGAGGATCGACCTCCAGGTCGGAAACAATACCGGTTGCGAAGAAGTGCTCGCGGACTCAGGTCTGTTCGACAACATCTACAATGTTCCTTATGGCGCCGGGCTTACTGGATGGCTGAGGCGCGCCATTGAAATAAGACGAACTCGATACGATCTGACGATAAACGAATTTCACAGTCATTCATGGCCGCTGGCGGTCAGCCTTGCCCTGGCTGATGTTCCATTCCGGCTGGGCCACGTTACGAGCCCTGGATGGTCGAGCCGCTTCAGCCGCTACAGTTTCATTTTCAATCTTCCGGTTCGGATGCGCGAAGACGAGCACGAGATCGAGCGCTATATCGATCTTGTCGCGGCAGCGGACGCGGATCGCATCGATGCTTCCGACGCGCGCTGTTTTATTCACCTCACCGGCCCGGATCGAGAATTTGCGACTGAATTTCTGAAAGGCAAGGAAACACGGAGCGCCAGGTCGATAATAGGAATTCAACCGGGAACATCGCCGACGATGCGATGGAAGCAATGGCCTGTCGAACGCTACCGAGAGCTCATCGCGCGGCTGGCCATCCAACAACCGGAGTCGCGCATAATCTTATTCGGCTCACCGAGCGAGGTTGAAATGATTGAAGATCTGGCCGGTGGACTCGGAGCAAATGTAACGGTGGCCGCGGGCAGGACGAACGTCAAGCAGGCGGCGGCGCTGATCGAACGCTGTGTGCTTCTCGTTTGCAACGACAGTGGGCTGATGCATATGGCGGTTGCCGTCGGCACGCCTGTCGTAGCGATTTATGGGCCTACAGATATAAGAAGAACCGCTCCGTTGGGTTCCAGCCACCTGGTCATCAGGCACGAGCTTCCGTGCAGTCCCTGTTTCAGGCTTGAAGGCGACGAACAGGTGCACCTATGCCCGCACCACGACTGCCTGATGACGATAACCGTTGACGAAGTGTTGTCGACCGTTCAACGCGTCGTGGAGAGAGCACGCGCGGATATCCTGGTAGTCCCCAATTAAATACCTGTTCACATCGCGATTGGTTTTCAAGAAGCGAGCTTCCCTCTAAGACTCCGGTTCGACGATTATCAACCTAAAACTTCTGCAACTTTGACGAGCCGCGCGCGTGTACTGATCCGGGTGTCAACTCAGACTAATTACGAATCGTTCCTTTAGGCTAACGAAAAATTTGAAGGGGAAGAGGTATCCGCTATGTCCATCCCACGTAGAGTATCTCGCTCACTCTGTTCGGCGCGCACGCTCATCATCATCTGTCTGGCTGCGTTCATTTCAATAAGTGTCTCTAGCGGCGGAAGAGCAGAATCGGGCGGGTCAGTTCAGTCCAGCGCATCGCCCGCGACCACTCCTGATACGGTAGCAATGATCGACGCCACTGTTGTCGATTTGAAAGGAACGGTAGCGACTATAAGCGGAGGAATTCCGATAGAAATTTCAACGGCGTGGGTCTCTACAGTTGCAGGCCTCGTACTTGATTCCGGGGCCGTCAAGGTCGGCTCCCGCATAAGGGCGAGCATTCTGATTCCCTCCGAGCCAGGGACGCCCTTCGTCGCGAGATTCATCCAGTTGCGCGCCGACAATGAAATCATCTTCGGCGCTCAAATCGAGGCCGTGGAGCTATCTGACGGTTTACCAATCGGTATAGTAGCCGGTCATCGGCGATTTCTATTCTCTCAGGGCACGTTTTTCGACTTTGGCCCAGGATTTAAGAAGCTTAAGGTGGGGCGGACTGTAACGATCGCAGCCACTCCTGACGAAAGCGGCGAGTTCATTGCAACGCGAGTCTATCTAGGTTTTGATAAAAGCCTGACGGGTATCGGTTTCTTTTGAGATCGGTCCAAGAATCCTCGGATGCTTTTATTTCTTTCGCAGAGTCAGAGTGCGCGGTATGACCTGAAGATCGTTGACCACCTCTATGAGTTCCCAGACGGCCGGATCGAGAAGCCGAGTAGTAGCTTCAATCTGAGTGTATCCGATCTCGATCACCATATGGCCGCCGCTCTTCAAAACGGCGGGAGCGGTGTTGAGGAGGCGACGGAGATTGTCGAGTCCGTCTTCTCCACCGAACAGAGCGACGGCCGGTTCGTGCTCGCGAACCTCTCTGGGCAAGAGATTGGGATTTGAAGACGGCACGTACGGAGGATTGGTCGCGATGATGTCGAATGGAGCAGCCGAAGAGGCTTTGAGCGGCTCTACAAGATCGCCCTGAAGAAATTCGATCCTGTCCCCGACTCGGTGCTTCTGGGCGTTCGTGCTTGCTACTTCCAACGCCGTAGCCGAAATGTCAGTAGCCACAAGGCGCGCGCCGGGAACATTCACGGCAATAGCCGTTGCAATGCAGCCGGAGCCGGTTCCGACATCCGCTATAGACGCGGAACCTGCTTGCAAGGCGTTCGCCAGCGATATGACCTGCTCGACCAGAAACTCGGTTTCAGGACGGGGAATCAGAACCTCGGGAGTTACCGTGAACTCGAGCCCGAAGAACTCTTGATGTCCGACAATATACTGCGACGGTTCTCCGGCCGCTCGACGTTCTACGAGAGCAAAGAAATCGTCGCGCTGATCCGAGGTAATAATTTCGCCGGATCGCATTATCAACTGCGCCTGATCCCATCCAAGCAGATGACGCATCAGCAGACTGGCCGTCCGGCGCTGGTCATCTATCATCGAATCCTGAAGCAGGCGGTCGGCTTCCGTAATTGTTTCGATTATCGTGGGCAAGGAAGATTCCGATTCGTTGTAAGGCGGGCCGTGAAGTATCAGGCGGCGGCTTCGGACTCAGCGCGAAGTTTTTCGGACTGATAGTGAGCTACCAGAGCATCGATCAAACCGTCGATCTCGCCTTCCATAAAAAGATCCAATTGATGAGAGGTGTAGCCGATTCGATGATCGGTTACGCGATTGTCCTTGAAGTTATATGTTCGAATTTTTTCGGAGCGGTCGCCGCTTTTCACCATTGAGCGGCGCTCACTTGCGATTGCCTGGCTTTGCTTTTCCTGTTCAATCTCCAGCAGCCGCGATCGCAGTACGCGCATCGCCTTCTCACGATTCTTGATCTGAGACTTCTCATCCTGCATCGATACAACCGTGTTCGTAGGCAGATGCGTGATGCGCACAGCCGAGTAGGTCGTGTTGACGGATTGACCGCCGGGACCGGACGAACAAAACGTATCGATTCGCAGATCCTTCGGGTCGATCTTTATATCGACGTCTTCGGCTTCGGGCAGAACCGCTACCGTGACCGCCGACGTATGAATACGGCCGGACGCTTCCGTCCGCGGAACCCGCTGCACGCGGTGCACTCCCGACTCGTGCTTGAGCTTTGAATAGACGCGCGTGCCTTCGATCAAGACGATCGCCTCTTTGGCGCCGCCGATGCTGGATTCGGATACGTCCAGCACTTGAACGCGCCAGCCCTGCCGCTCGCTATAGCGCATGTACATTCGCATGATCTCGGCGGCAAAGAGCGTCGCTTCGTCGCCGCCCGTGCCGGCGCGAATCTCTATAATGATGTTCTTTTCGTCGTTGGGATCTTTGGGAAGAAGGAGCACCTTCAATTCGGCTTGTACTTCGGCAAGGCGAGACTCCAGGCCGGTAAGCTCGGAGCGGGCCAGAGCTACCATCTCCGCGTCCTCTTCGGTATCTATCAATTCATGGGTCTCGCGAATTCCTTTGTCGAGGCCCTTGAACTCACGGTACCGCGCTACCACCTCTTCGAGGTCGCGATGCTGTTTGGCGACGCGCGTGTACTTCTGCTGGTCCGCAAGCAATTGAGGATCGCTCAATTGCTCGCTGAGGTCTCCGTATTTGTGCTCAAGTTCTTCGAGTCTTTCGAACATATCCAATCGTCCTCGAACGCTGTCACGCGACCAGGGCGGGCTCGGTTCTGGTCACGGGCTCGAGCGCGAGTGATTCCTTCAGCGCTACAATGGCGACTTCCAGTTGCTCGTCGTCCGGTTCTTTGGTGGTGATATTTTGAAGCCACATGCCGGGGCGGGTGATTATGGAAAGAACAAACTGAGCCCCGCTCATTGCCGACGCTCGAATAATCTCGTATGAGAGCCCCGCAATTACAGGCATCAGCAAAATTCGCGTGAGGAAGTTCAGGACAAGCGAATCGAACTTCACGATCGAGTACGCGATGATCGCCACAAGCATTACAACCATCAGAAAGCTGGTTCCGCATCGCGGGTGCTGACGTCGTTTAGTGCGAGCGTTTTCAACCGTCAGCGCTTCACCCGCTTCCCAGGTGTAAACGGTCTTATGCTCGGCTCCGTGATATTGAAACAATCGGTTGATGTCCCGCAGCCTCGACATTCCCCAAATCATGATCAGAAAGAAAGTCATTCTGATAACGCCATCCACCAGGTTGAACGGTATTGAAGGCCGAACCGGCTTGAGCGCCGCGCGCAGCCACGTCCATGCCTCGGTGTACCATCGACCGCTCGCCGAATGAGATTGAATCGTTCCGCTGCCGATGTAGACGAAGATCATGTTGGTCAGGAGCAGCGGCAGCAGAATGAACACGAGAACATTGAAGATCGCTCCCATGATGAGCGTCCATGCGGTCGTTGATCCGGAGCGAGGCGCGGCTGATTCTTGATCCTTTCCAGCTTCCAATTCAAGATCGGCGAAGGTGACGTTGGCTGAAAAATTGAGCGCTTTGACGCCCAGACTGAGTGATTGAATGAGCACGGCTGCTCCACGCAGTACGGGGAGTTTCAAGAGCGGATATTTCTCAGCCAGAATCGGAAGCCGGGCGCCCTTTGTTACTATGTCGCCGTTTTGCTTTCTCACCGCCACCGCGTAGCCGTGGGGCGCGCGCATCATGACGCCTTCGATCACCGCCTGACCGCCGATTATGATTTGATCCTCTCTCATAAACCTGGCCTCATTATTTCGCAGCCAACGTTCAGCCAAAAAGAAATCTGGTTACCGGTTCGCGTTAACTCGAGCGAGTTCGATTTCCTGAGAACTCCGATTCGGAGTTACTTGGAAACCGCGCGTTCCGGTAACCAGACTGCGGTGTTGATATGCTAAGCCTCGGCTTTGCGCCCGTATTTCCGATTGAAACGCTCGACGCGTCCCGCCGTATCCACCAGCTTTTGTTTGCCGGTAAAGAACGGATGGCAGCCCGAACAGATTTCGAGCCGTATCTCAGGCTTAGTTGACCGCGTCTCCCACGTAAATCCGCAGGCACAGTGCACGGTCGATTTCATATATTTTGGATGTATGTCAGGTTTCACTTCCGAATAGCTCCTGTCGCGAATTTGTTCCAAAACGCAAGCCACAAACCTAACCGATACGTAAGAGCAATGTCAAGCATGACCGCCGACCGATCTGCATCGAGACAGTTTGAGGAAGCTGAATCCAAGGCAGCGCGAAATAAGTCTCAGCCCGTAATCACTCAATCGAGAGAGATGTAGGGGGCGGCCTATGTGCCCGCCCCTCTTGGAGCATCCCTCTTTTTCAAGATAGTAGTAGGGGTAACGGCAACGTCAGTGTTGCTTGCCGCCGCCCTTTTCCGCCTTCCCGGCCGAAGCCGCCGTCGCCCGCGTACCATTGAAGTAGTCAGGATACGCCGGCTTCTTCTTAGCCGGTATAGGATTCTTCTTCAGGGCTTCCATCACGACTTCAACCGCTCGCTCGAGTTGCGGGTCGTGACCGGCGCGCCAGGCCGCCGGATCGAGTTCGACTTCGACGTCCGGGGCTACTCCATGGTTTTCGACGTCCCACTCGCCGTTTAGGTTGAAGAAGGCGACTCGAGGGGCCGTGACCGAACCACCGTCGATTAGCTGCGGGTAGTCGTAGATTCCTACGAGGCCTCCCCATGTGCGTTTGCCGACCAGCGGTCCGACTCCCGCTTTACGGAAGTACCACGGCATCGCGTCGCCGCCGGAACCGGCGAACTGATCGATGATCATGGCCTTCGGACCGTATATCGAACCGACCGGGGTCGTGAAATCCTCGCCTTCGCGAGTCGCCCAGTAGTTCATCAACGGCCGCCGCATGTAATCGATGATGTAGTCCGCGGCTGTGCCCCCGCCGTTGAATCGCTCATCTATTACAGCGCCTTCTTTGTTGATCTGTGCGAAGTAATAGCGGTTGAAGTTTGTGTAGCCCCCGCCGCCCGTATCCGGCAAATAGACGTAAGCTAATCGGCCGCCGCTGAGCTGATCGACTTTCCGCCGATTGGATTCGATCCATGCCAGATTTCTCAGGCCGCCTTCATTACCAACAGGAACTACGGTGACTTCGCGAGAGCCTGCGCCGCTCGGATCGGTTCCAACCCTGATCACCACGGATTTGCCCGCGGTTGCTTCGAAGAAGCTGTAAATATCGTCAGTGGAGCGAAGATCGCGTCCGTTGACCGCGAGCAGGTATTCGCCCGCGAGAACATTTACTCCGGGCTGAGTGAGCGGCGCACGGAGCTGCGGATTCCAGTTCTCTCCGTTGAACACTCGCTCGAAGCGATAACGGCCGTTTTCAATCTTGTAGTCCGCTCCGAGGAGACCTACCGCTACGCGCTTCGCCTCCGGCGTGTCGCCGCCGGCGATGAACATATGGCCGACAGTCAACTCGCCGAGCATTTCGGTGAAGAGGTAGTTCAGGTCCGCCCGATGAGCCATTCCAGCAAGATAGGGCTCGTACTTCTTTTCTGCCGCCGCCAGATCAAGTCCGTGATGGTTCGGCGCATAAAGGAAGTCGCGCTCGATCCGCCATACCTCGTGATACATTTGGGCCCACTCAGCGCGAGGATCGACGTACACTTCAGCTTCGTCGAGCCTCAAGGCTCCCTCTCCGGGTTTGACCGGAGCGGCGGTTGCCGCGATGAACCAGCCCGGCCCCATTCGGTAAAGCATCTTCTCGCCGTTCGCGGAGAGATTAAACCCGGTGACACCTTCGAGAACCTTGTCCACCTTTCGTTTTTCGAGGTCGAATTTGTGAATGATCAAGGCGCCCGGGCCGGGACCCTGAGACTGCTCCGCGATATAGAAGGTTCCCTGCTTGCCCGCATCAAGACCCATGTAGTTGCGCGCGGGAATCGGGAGCGCCAGGATGCGTTGGCCTATGTTCTCGAAGTCGATTGTCACGGTCACCGCATCTTTTTTCTCGCCTGGACCGCCCGCTCCGGGACGACCGGCTGCATCCCCACTCTTCTTTTCGTCTTTCTTATCGGCGTCCTGAACCTTCTCCTCGTCGCTTTCAGGCGCGAGAGGCGAAGCCTGATCCTTCTTCAGTACCACGACATAAACACTGCGCGTGATCGGATGGTTGAAGCTGGACATATCGAGCCAGCCCGTAGTCGGACCGACATCCGTGCTCGCGGTAAAGTAGAGATACTTGCCGTTCTTATCGAAGAGAGCATAGCGGGCATCGCTCAGACCATCGGTAACCTGATGCGACTTGCCTTCTTCGACTGAGTAAACAAAGACGACGTTCAAACGATTCTTGAGCTGCTTCGTATAAGTGATCCAGCGGCTGTCCGGAGACCAGTTCGCGTCGAATACCCGCCACGGATTCTCATAAGTGGTCGTGTCGACCTTGAGCGGCGTCCCCTTGTCGATGTCGACGTACCAGAGATTCAGGCGCTTGTCCGTGTACGCAATCTTCTTGCTGTCCGGCGACCAGACCGGCGAATAGAAGAAGGAAGGAGGCTTCCCGAGGTTTATCTTGCGAACTTCGCCCATACCGGTCTGCGAGCTCAGGTGAAGAGCATATTCGCCGGACTCGTCGGAAAAATATGCGATCCATTTCCCATCCGGTGACCAGGCCGGATCGCGTTCAGCGACGCCCGGAGTTTTTGTCAGATCGCGAGCGTTACCCTTCTCGGCAGGAACCGTTATGATTTCGCCGCGAGCCTCGAATACAGCGCGCGCGCCGGTCGGCGATAGCGACGCATTCCGAAGACTTCTCGCCACCTTTTCATAGCGCGGCCGCACCGACAACTGATCGGCATCGACCTTGATATTCACGCGCTGTGCCTTTCCGGTTTCAAGATCGTAGAGATTGATAGAACCGAACTGCTCGTAGACTATTTTGCCAGGGCCGGCAGAAGCGTATTTGATGTCGAGCCCGTCGTTCTTCACGAGCTGCGTCACCTTCTTCGTGCCCAAATCATATGAAAAAAGAGTCACCGGACCATTGCGATCGGATAGAAAATAGACCTTGGCGCCGATCCACATTGGACAGGAATCGTTGGAATTATCGCGAGGCACCCGCTCGATGCTCGAGTCGGCCAGATTAGCTAACCATATCGGTGTCGTCTGGCCGCCGCGGTAGCGCTTCCAGGCCTGCTGAAATTGCACAACCGGAACGTACGCCAGTCTCGACCCGTCCGCCGAATAAGAGCCGGTAACGCCCATTGGTAGCGGAACCTCGGTCGGGAAGCCGCCCTGCGCGGATACCGTGAAGAGTCGCGGCGTCGGGTTCGCGCTGTTTCGGCCGGACCGGAAGAGAATGGTCTTTCCGTCAGGCGTCCATCCGACCGGAACGTCCGGGCCCGGATGGTACGTTAGCCGCCTGGGCACGCCGCCTGAAGCCGCTACAATGTAGACGTCGATATTGCCGTCGTACTCGCCCGTGAAAGCAATCTGTGTCCCATCCGGGGAAAAAATCGGATCGCTCTCGATTCCGATCCCGGATGTCAACCGGCTAGCTTCGCCGCCGTCGCGCCCGACAACCCACAGGTCGCCCGCATAAGCAAACGCGATCTGCGTCCTGCTCACACTAGGCTTTTGCAGAAGCAAAGGCGGCCCTTGCTGCGCGAAGGACACGCCGGCCGCCGTTAAAATGACGAGTCCCACTAAAGCCAATCTCAGTATTCTTATCATCTCTAAAACCTCCCGAAATGAAGACCAAACATTAATCTCTTTGATCGCCGCCCCGGCGTTTACTTGTTGGACTTGCCAGTGCTGTTTCCGGCAGCGGCCGAGCCGCCTCCATTATGGTAATTGGGAAACGGCGGACGCCTGGGTTCGTTCTGAGGGTGCTTGCTCATGTCATCCATCAGAAGCTGCACGGCCTTTTCCAATTGCGGATCGTGGCCTTGCCGCCACGCGGCCGGATCGAACTCGACTTCGACGTCGGGCGCGACGCCGTGGTTCTCAACCTCCCATTCTCCGTTGAGCCCGAATATCGCCGCGTCTGGGGCGGTCACATTGCCTCCATCCATCAGCGTCGGCAGCCCGAAAGCGGCCACAAGACCGCCCCAGGTTCGCTTGCCGACAAGGGGCCCAATTTGAGTCTTCTTGAAATACCACGGCATAGCATCGCCGCCTGAGCCGGCCAGCTCGTTTATCAGCATCGCTTTCGGACCGTATATTGCTCCAAGCGGAGTTGGAATATCGCGGCCCTCTCGAAAATGGATGTAGTTGAGCAACCGCCGATTGAGATATTCGACTATGTAATCCGCGAGAGAGCCTCCGCCGTTGAACCGCTCGTCGATAACCGCGCCTTGTTTTTGAGTTTGAGCGAAGAAATATCTGTTGAAGCTCGTGTACCCGCCGCCCCCGGTATCGGGAACGTAGACGTAGGCGAGTTTCCCGCCGCTGAGTTGATCCACCTTTCGCCGATTGGACTCGATCCAGTCGAGGTTTCGAAGGGCGATCTCGTTGCCGACCGGAACGACGGTTACTTCTCGCGATCCGGTTCCATCGGGATTCGGGCCGACTTTGATAACTACCTGCTTGTTGGCGGTGCTCTCGAAAAACGAATAGACGCTATCCGCGGCGCGAAGCTCACGGCCGTTGACCGACAGAAGGTACTCGCCCGCTTTCACATTCACGCCGGGCTGAGTGAGCGGCGCGCGCAGTTGCGGGTTCCAGTGCTCGCCGTTGTACACCTTGGCGAAGCGATACCGGCCATTCTCGATTTTGTAATCGGCTCCGAGCAATCCTCCAGGAACGAAGTTCGGCCTCGGGGTATCGCCTCCTCGAACGAACATATGGCCGATGGTCAGCTCGTTGAGCATTTCGCGGAAGAGGTAATTCAGGTCGCTGCGATGCGCGACCCCTTCCAGATACGGCTCGTATCTTTTCTTGAACTCCTGAAGGTTCAGGCCATGAAGGCTCGGATCATAGAAGAAGTCTCGCTCGCCTCGCCAGACTTCGTCGTACATCTGCTTCCATTCCGCTTTCGGATCGACGCGTACTTCGATGTCGGCGGTCTTGAGAACGCCTTCACCCGGTTTGAGCGGCGTAAGAGCCGATGCGATCACCCACTGCGGGCCTCGTCGAAACAGCATCTTCTCGCCATTCGCGGAGACCTCGAACGAAGTCACGCCTTCGATAACGCGGTCGAGTTTTCGCTTTTCCAGATCGAACTTTTGAATTAACAATCCCGGAGGTCCCGGAGGGCCTGCCGTATCGGCGCCCGGAGGAGGCAGTTCGCTTATGAAAATGTTTCCGGGTTTTCCGGTTTGTAGATCGACATAATTGCGCGATGGAATCGGCAAGGCGACGATTCGCTGATCTATAGCTTCGAAGTCTATGCGAACGGGCTCGGCTTCCTTTCGAGGAGGCTTGCCGCCGGCGGCCGGACCGGCCGGTTTCTTGTCGTCGGGCTTGTCCGCGTCCTTATCCGACTTGGCCTCGTCCTTCTTATCATCGGGCTTGGCATCAGGCGTCGGAGCGTCTTTCTTTTCTTCCGCGATCTTCTCTTCATCGCTCTCCGGCGCCAGGGGCGACGGAATGTCATTGCGAAGCACGATCGCGTAAACGCTCCTGGTCGGCTGATAAGGGAACGTCGACATTTCGGCGAAGCTGAACGAGGGTCCGAGGTTTGTGCTCGCCGTAAAGAAAAGATACTTGCCGCTCTTATCGAACGCGGCGTGCCTCGCATCGCTCATGCCGTCTGTAAGCTGAGTTGATTTGCCGGTCTCGAGAGAATAAACAAACACCGCTCGCAAGTGATTCTCGATTTGCCGCACGTATCCGATCCAGCGGCTGTCAGGCGACCACAACGGTTCCATGACGTCGCTTCTCAAGCCGTCCGGGTTCTTATCGACCTTGACCGGCTTCCCCTTTTCGATTTCCACGTACCAGAGATTGAGCCGTTTGTCGCCATAAGCGATCTTCTTGCTGTCGGGCGACCATGTGGGCGAGTAATAAAACGAAGGCGGCTCTCCGAGGTTTATTTTTTTGACCTCACCCGTGCCGCTCTGGTCGCGAAGATGAAGCGTGTATTCACCGGATTCATCTGAAAAGTAAGCTATCCATTTCCCGTCGGGAGACCATGCTGGATCGCGTTCCATAACGCCGGGAGTGTTGGTCAGATTGCGTGTGTCGCCCTTTTCCGCGGGAACGGTGAGAATCTCTCCGCGGCCTTCAAATACGGCACGAGCGCCGGTGGGTGAGAGATGTGCATTGGTGAGCCGGGGCCCTACTCGCTCGAAATGAGGCCGAACCGATGCGAGATCGGCATGAATCCGTACATCCACCTTTTCCGCTTTGCCGGATTTAAGATCGTAGATATGAAGCGATCCGAACTGCTCGTATATGATGGCTCCCGCGCCCGCGGACGCCGACTTGATATCCAGGCCGTCGTTCTTGATCAACTGCTTGACCTGCTTGGATCCAATGTCATAGCTGAACAGCGTCACCGCGCCCCCGCGATCCGACAAGAAGTAGATCTTGTCGCCTATCCACATCGGGTTAAAGTCTTTTGAGTTCTCGCGAGGCAGTTTTTCTATCGTGGAGTCCGATAACTTCGCTATCCAGATCGGTGTCGTCTGACCGCCCCTATATCGCTTCCAATCGTGCTGCCATTCGGTCAGCGGCTGATAGGCGATTTGGGAGCCGTCGGCGGAGAAGGAGCCTTCGAAGGCAAGCGGGAGCGGGACTTCGGCCGGCAGTCCGCCATCGAGCGTGATTGTAAAAAGTCGGTTGTAAAAAGATGTGCTGGAGCGGGAGGAGCGAAACAAGATCTGCTTTCCGTCGGGGGTCCAACCCACCGCCTCATCGGATCCGGGGTGAAAGGTCAATCGCTTCGGCACGCCGCCTGTCGATGGAACTACGTACACATCGACATTTCCGTCATATTCTCCCGTAAAGGCGATCCTTGCGCCGTCCGGAGAAAAGATCGGGTCGGTCTCAATGCCGACCCCTGTAGTCAACTGCTTCGCCTCGCCTCCGCTTCGGCTGGCGATCCAAAGGTCGCCCGCATATGAGAAGACGATATGGGTGCGGCTCACGGTAGGCTTTTGCAGCAGCAAGGGCTGCTCCTGAGCCAGGCAAACGCCGGCAGCGGCCAGAATTAAGAATATGATGCAAAGCGCTCTATTCATTGTGAAGAGACCTCCCTTCAGATTTCGGAGCGAGTATGAACGCTTGTGGCGCTGCCTCTGTGAGGCGTTCGACCGCGGCCCTCGGCTTCCCAACACCGGAAAAAGAGCGCGCAGTATCTTCCAACTCGCAACTATGACAGGCCATTCTTGATGTTTCAGTGCGATGAGTAAAGGACTACGATTGGAGCCTTAGTCCTGTTCCCCAGCGTGAGCAGATTATAACCTGTTTTCGCTCCAGCGCCATCCGCGGATCAGAACGCGTCGGGGCCGGCCGGGATTGCGGCAAGGTTGCGATGGTGTCACCGCGCTTGACTATTGCCTCCATCGGGCAATATAAGTAACGATCTAGTCTGAAACACCGTGCCTGAACCTTCGCGACGCTACATCTGAAAGCCAACAGGGGAAGATGAAACATGTCAGTTGACCGGCACCGGGAACCAGCCAACGCATCTGCCCGTCAAAATCTGGACATTCCTGCTCCCCTCCAGAAGAGCCAGAGCTACCTGCCTCCGGTTACACCCACAAAACCATCGAACGGCTCCAGCCATATAGCGGAAGAGCTCATTGGAGAAGTACCCTCTGATCTTGCCGCGGCCGCCGTATCCACCTTGTCGCCGGAAGAGGAGACGCAGCGGTTTTTCGATGTAGTCATCGGAGAATTGTCCGCGCTGCGAACCCGCGCTGAGATTGACGCGATCGAAAGAGCTGCCGACCTCATTCTCGAGTGCGAAGTCCAGGGCGGACGTGTTCACGTCACCGGAGTGGGAAAATCCGAATATGTCGCGCGGTATATCGCTTCTCTGTTGTCCTCCACCGGAACGCCCTCTTATTTCCTTCACGCGACCGAATGCGTTCACGGATCGGCCGGGCAGCTTTGCAAGTGCGATGTGGCAATCGCCATCTCGAACAGCGGAACGACTCCGGAATTAATCAGCACGGTGGAAGCGCTCAAGGAATTGAACATTCGCATAATAGGGGTTTCCGGAGCCCGCGAATCCTCGCTTGCCAGCTCTTCCGATGTATTCCTGTATGCCGGGGTCGATAACGAAGGCGGCAGCTTGAACCTCGCGCCTCGCGCCAGCATCCTCGCGGAGAGCTACGTCCTATGTGCGTTATCGGTGGCGCTGGAGGCTCGAAAGGGCCTCACGCGTGAGCAGTACGCACGGTGGCATCCCGGCGGCGTTCTCGGCAAACTCGCTCGCGGCGACTAGCCAATCCGAGCCTGCCCAAGGCCGTGTGAAAGAATTACGTCCGATTGCCGATGGCTTCCAGTTTCGATGGCGAAAGAACAAGAATCAGTAGCGCGGCGCCGGCGCAATTCCTTTCAGCCAGAACAATCCAGGGAAAGAAAACATTACGATGAGGCGGCTGTAAAGCGCCGCGCATACCGTTTTAGCGATCTGGCTCAGTATTCTCTCAGGGACAGATGCGTCATTCGCGCCATGGATCTGCTTCTGTTCGGGCTGATCAATCTCATCTGCTTGACCGTCAGATGGGAAGTCCGCGGGATGGAGCACCTGACCGCCATCCATGAATCGGGACATCGAGCGATCTTCACGTTCTGGCACGCCTGCATATTTAGCGCTGCCTGGCTTTGGAGAAAGCGCGGAATAGTCGTGATGTCGAGCAAGAGCCGCGATGCTGAATACACCTCGCGAGTGATCAGGCGTTTCGGCTATGGCGCTGCCAGAGGTTCCTCGACTCGAGGAGCCGGACGCGCCCTCGCCGAAATGGCTGAGAGCCTGGCTTGCGGCATCGATGCGGCCTTTACGATCGACGGACCGCGAGGCCCCGCGTATGTCGCAAAAACCGGAGCCGTCACGCTTGCCAGGCACACCGGTCAGGCGATCCTTCCGTTTCACATCAGCTCGAAACGGCGTCTGGAATTGCGAACCTGGGATCGACAACAGATACCGGCTCTTTTTACAAAAGCGATCGCATTAATAGGCGAACCGATTTATGTGCCGCGAGAAGCAAGCGAGGACGAGATTCGATCCACGCAGGAGGCCCTTCAAATAACGCTGGATCGGCTTCGGTGTGAGGCCGAGGATTGGCGACGGAGCCGTTAGCGGCAGAATCCTCGCTTCGACGAACTGACAAAATCGATCAGTTCATCAACCAGCGTGTCCTTGAGTTCCTTCATCAGATCAACGGCGTTCTCCAGAGAGAGACTGGATCGTAACAGGATACGATATGCCTTCTTTAGGCCCTGGATACTGCTCGATGTGCAGCCTGCTCGCCGGAGACCTACTATATTCAGCCCGCTTGCGCGGCCCGGCGCCCCGTCCGTAATCACAAAGGGCAAGCAGTCCTGCACTATTTTCGAATTGCCGCCGATCATCGCCAGCCGGCCGATACGAGTAAATTGATGGACGACGACTCCGCCGGAGATGAAGCTCGCATCGGCGACGTCGACATAGCCCGCGAGTGCGACATTGTTTGCGATGATCACGCGATCGCCCAGCCGGCAATTATGAGCTACGTGGGCGCCTGCCATTATTAAGCAGTCCGATCCAACGACGGTTTCCGAGCCGGGCTGGGCCCCGCGATGCATTGTGACATTTTCTCGGATCCGGTTTCGCGATCCGATTCGCAGAAAGCTCTCGCATTCAGAGTAGCCGAGGTCCTGCGGCTCGCCCCCAAGAATCACGCCTTCATAAACAGTGTTGTCCGAATCCAAAGTTGAAAAGCGCTTGATGCATGAATGCGATCGAATCTCCGTTCTATCGCCAATTCGCACGTCGGACTCGACGACTGCATAGGGTCCAATTCTCGCCGACGAAGCTATTATAGCGGCCGGATCTACTAAGGCAGTATCGTGTTTATTCATCGCCTTCGCTCCGCGGAATCGGCATTCTGATTTTGAACATAGCGCCTGAACCCTCAGCCGCCGGGCTCACAAGCTCGACCGTGCCCCCAAGTTCCGCGACTCTGCGCTGTACTATTGACAGGCCGAGTCCCGTGCCTCGCGGCTTGGTCGTAAAGAACGGCTCAAATACGCGGGTCTGATCCGAGAGCGCGATACCCGGCCCCGTGTCGGTCACCGAAATATTTAACCAAGAGCGTCCGAGTGCGTGCGATGTTGACTTACCGCCGCCGCGAGAGGTCTCGATTCGAGATGGTGTCGCGTGACTCGTCACGAGATTATCGGGAGAATATTGCTTTTCGATTGAAGCCTGTACCGTAACCGTACCGCCTCCGGGCGCAGCCTGCAGAGCGTTCAGTATCAAATTGCTCAACACCTCTCGCAGTGCCGCTGATTGCGAGACTCGAATCGCTTCAAGACCGGTGATGCTCGCCACCAGTTTGATCCGGCGGTCGACGGCTTCCGGTCTCGTCAGTTCGATTACGCTATCCACAATTTCCTGAATATTTGTCGGCTGACGGGCGTTCTCGATCCGTGATGGTCGAGAGAATGAAAGCAACTGCGAAACGGTATGATTCAAGCGGTCAATCTCGCCGACTATCAACTGCAAATCCCGGTCATAGCCGCTCAGCGCCTTGTCCTCGCGCATAACCTGCGTGATGAGCTTGATCGATGAAAGCGGATTTTTGACTTCATGCGCGATTGTCGCGGCGAGTTGTCCAAGCGCGGCAAACCGCTCGCGGCCGGCTAGCTCGCGCTCGAGCCTTACTTTTTCTTCGACAAGCAAACATCCCTCGAGTTCTATGGCGACCTGACCCGCAAGCACCTCGAGCACTGCACGCTTCTCTGAAGTCAGCGTGCGAGGCTCAGCCGTTACCAGCATCAGGCCGATTGATCTGTCATCTCGGTTCAATGCGTATGCGATAGTCGCGTCCGATTCCGCCAGCGCCCGATCGTCTTCGAGGATGTCGGTTTGCGTCCGCGCCATCTCCGCGGCGAGTCTTTCAACCGGACCATCAATACTGGAGCCGTCCGTTCGAACTATCCGGACTCGATCCAGATCAAGACCCGTTCTGATGATCTCCTCGCTGTACCTGATCAGGGATTCGATCTCGCCAAATCCGGCCGCGCCTTGAGAGACCTGGCGAACCACCGCGCGATAAACACCGATCTCTCTCGAAAACAGCCGGCGAACCGTTCGATCGATGAGGCGGACCGCCGGACCCGCAAGAGCCGTCATGCCGAGGATCAAGATCGCTTCGATAACGGCCGGTTTGATTTCGTAGGAGTCGACCAGGAATTGATCCAGCCGCCTGATCCCGTATGTATAGACGGTTATGAATATGACTGCGAATGCCGCGTAGACCAGACTGCCTTTTATAACAAGCTCGTAGAGATTGTAGCGGTATATGTAATACGCGATGGTGAAAGTAGGCAGCAGCGAAAAGAGTATATATGGCAGCCACAAAATGTCGGTCGGACCCGATCCGCGCAATCCGACGACTACGAACTGAAATGCTCCGATCACAAAGAGCATGATCGACAGCAGGCTGAAAAACCGACGCTCGCTTTCCGCCGAAGCGTATAGGCGATCTTTCATTCTCCAGTCTATGATCGCCGAAGCCCAGAACGCGATGATCTGCCATATCGAATAGGGAAGGAGGAACCATCGGAGCTTCAGAAAATAGTCCTGATACGCGCCGGTGTTGATCGCCAGGATCGTGTAGGGCAGGAACATCATCGGCAGGTAGCAGGCGATTCCAGCCAAAGCCGCCGCCCTGCGCGACAGGGTTCGGTACCCGTCCAGCCAACTCCAAAATGCAATATGACTCTGTAAGAGCGCGGACGGAAAGAGCGCAACGCCAAGCACGGTGATGGTTTCCCAGATCCTCAGCCATTCAGTTCCACGTCCCGGATCGCCCCGGATCAACTCCTGGAGCGTCTTCAGGAGGTTGCCCAAAAACCATGCGCCGAGACACAAACCCAGCATTACGAATGTGCGCTCGCTTGGGGTGAGCGCGTGCTTTCCAATCGCGGTCGCGGGTTTTTGCTGAGCGTTGCTTCGTTCCGAATGGCGAAGCTGAGACGCGCCATACCTGCGGCGGCTCCAAATCAACCATGCGATATAAAAGTGAAGGAAGGCCCCAGTCGAGAAGCCTACAAGCTTGAGGATGTCAATGAACGACATAGCGGGGAAGGTATTTGCTGATAAGCGAAATGTTCACCGGCGCGCCTTCGTCGCAGGGCGACGACTGAATCCAGCCCAGTCATTTCAACGCCGTGGACCCCTCGCAACGATTCCGTCCTCGTGATTTCCGCCCTTCGTCGCCGAGCGACGACCGAATCTAGCCCAGGCATTTCAACGCCGTGGACCCCTCGCAACGATTCCGTCCTCGTGATTTCGCCCTTCGTCGCGGAGCGACGACTGAATCTAGCCCAGCGTTTCAACGCTGGGGACCCCGCCCGATGATTTCGTCCTCGCCGCTCTCACCACGCGATGGCATATCTGCCGCGTCTCGGATCGGCTCCTGCTTCAATCACGCCTGAATACGAGTTGAACATTATCACCGTCGGCGCTGAAGGGTTCCCCCAGGCTGTGTGCATAGTTATCTTGTGACCTCGCGATCCAAGAGCGCTCGCCGCCGTCTGAGGAATCCGGTCCTCCAGATTGAGAATTCCCGGGTTGAAGCGATGATCGTCGAACGAGCTCACCATGTGGAGCGTTTCAAACCGCGGAGCTTCAACTGCTTCCTGAACGTTCATTCCAAACTCGATGATATTCAAAAAAACCTGAGTCAGCGCTTGATCCTGATTGTCACCGCCCGGCGTCGAGAGAACGAAGAGCGGCTTGCCGTCCTTCATCACCAGCGTCGGAGACAGCGTCACCCTGGGTCGCTTGCCGGGCTGCAGCATGTTGGGATGGCCTTCAGTCAGTACAAAGGACTGCATTCGCTGACCCATCATCACACCCGTGTCGCCCGCAACTACCGCCGGCAGCCATGCTCCTGACGGAGTAGCGCTGAAAAGGTTTCCATCTTTATCTACTACGTTGACGCAGGTCGTGTCGTGAGCTCGCTCGGCCTCGGGCACCGTTGAAGGCCCGGTCAGCAGCGATTGCGTTCCGGTTGAATGAATTGGATTGCCCGCGGCCGGATCGCCGGGCCGTTGCTCCTGTGAAGCCGAGTTCGAATCGATCAACGTACGTCGCAGCGCGGCATATTCCTTGGAAAGCAGTTCGTGACCCGGCACTTTGCTGAACGCGGGATCTCCGTAGTAGCGATCCCGGTCGGCGAAGGCCAGTTTCATCGATTCAACCAGCGTGTGAATGTAATCCGCCGAGTTGTGCCCCATCTTGCGCAGGTCAAAGCCCTCGAGAATATTCAGGGTCTGGAGCATCACCGGGCCCTGTGCGAAAAACCCGGTCTTATATACTTCGTAGCCGCGATAGCTGACCCCGGTCGGCTCCTCGACGCCGGCATGGAATTTCGCGAAGTCGCCGGCCCTGAGCAAGCCGCCGTTTGCTTCCGAAAAGTCCGATATGCGTTTCGCGATCGGACCTTTGTAGAAATAATCGCGAGCCGCCATCAAGGCTTCGTGCCTGCCCTTCGATTGCGACTTGTGTTCGACGGCTGCGATCTCGCGAAGCGTTCGAGCCAGGTCAGGTTGAGTAAACACATCTCCGACCTTTGGAACCCGCATTGGGCGAGTCGAGTCGTTTGCTTGCAGAAAGAGCTTTGCGCTGGTGGGCCATCGTTCGAGTAGCGATCTTGTTTTTTCGATATAGGAGACTCGAACTTCGTCCAGAGGAAACCCGTCCGCCAATTCGATTGCGGGCGCCATCACTTCACCAAGCGATTTCGTTCCGAATTTATCTAGAGCGGAGACGACGGCGTCGAGCACCCCGGGCACCGTAGCGGGAAGAATTCCGGAAGAGGGAATGGCTCCCGGCCGCGAGCCGCCCGCGGATATTGAAACGTATTCGGGCGAACCTCGGTAGACGGGCCCTGCTTCAGTCTCGCCTCTCTTGGCGCGATCGAGGAAGAATTGACGAGTCGCGAGCTGGGGCGCTATGCCCTGCCCGTTGACAACGAAAACGGCTCCCGATGCCGGTTTGATGAGAATAGGAACCTCGCCTCCGAATGAGAAGTGAGAGAACTCTATGACCGAGGCCGCCAGTACCGCGGCGCAGCCGGCGTCCACGGCATTGCCGCCCTGTTGCAGCAGCCGCATTCCTGCTTCGGCCGAAAGCGGAGTTCCGGCCGCGACCGCACCCCTGCGGCCGCGAACTACCGGCCTGAACGTATCGGCCGCGGGCGCGAGGCTCGCCGGGATGATGATGGCTCCAAAGACGCCTATAGCCATGAGTTTTTGAAGAGTTCTCATTGTTGCCTCCTGTTCAGCGAGCTTTTTGTTAACCCGAAGTTTCCGACTTTGATTATGGCTTGTCAATGAAAGCGGTCAGCGGTGAGGTGACCGCTGATCTCCTTGCGCGAATGCTGATCAGTCAAGATACTACTAGCTGATGCTCGCAACGTGGGTGGTACCAATCCGGCGAGACTCAAATCGACTTACCTAAATCGAAGGGGGATTGAATTCGTATGAAGTTGCGAAAGATTGCATTGTGCTTGCTCGTCCTTTCAATGGCGGTCCCGCTATACGCGCAGGGAGACAGAGGAACCGCGGAGGCAACTATAAAAGGGAAGAAGATCACGATTACTTACGGCCGCCCAAGTCTCAAGGGCCGCGATATTTTCTCTTTGGCTAGCATCGGAACAATATGGCGGCTTGGCATGAATCAGGCAACCGAGATCACCACTACTGGAACACTTGTTTTCGGAGGAAAGAGACTGGCTCCGGGCAAGTACTCGCTGTGGGCAAAGAAGACCGGAGAAGATTCCTGGGCTCTGCTGTTTCATCCCAAGACCGGCATCTGGGGCGCTCCTGAACTAAAAGAAGGGTTCGTGGCGGAGACGCCGTTGAAGCTCGAGAAGGTCAATGACTCGGAGGAGACGCTGACTATCACTCTCGCCGATACCAAAGGCAAAGCCGGGATAAGAATCCACTGGGGGAACGGCGTTCTGGTTGGATGGTTCGACATCCAATAAATGCTCTACAGACTTGATGAATACGTATTAGGATTCTGACTCGTCTCAGGTGCGGGCATCCGCGCCCGCTCCTGTTGATTCATCGCTCTAAAAATTTAATGAAGCGTAAAGCGCAACAGGGGCGGGCATCCTTGAAATATGGATGCCCGCCCTTATGTTGATGCTGAGTTGATGCTGAATGGAGTTGTTGTATTCGAAGTGCCGGTTATTACCGCGCTCTTTCTCACTACTTCGCGGCGCTGGTCAGTAGCACCGCATCGGTCGTAACTACTCCGCGAGTGCAGGCCAGCTTCCCATCCTTGGACCACGAAAAGTCGAACATCTGGTCATTCTTGAAATCGGTGATCTGTTTTTTCGCTGAGCCGTCGATGGGCTGGCTCCAAATGTTTCCGATACCTCCCGGGCTGTCGAGATAGGTGAGTGCTTTCCCATCCGGTGACCAGCGCACGAGGTATGGAGAAGGCAAATCGAAAGTCTTCAGGGGAGGTCCGCCTTCGAAAGCGAACAGACAGATCTTGGGAGTTGAGTTCGGCTGGCTGTCGGAGCAACGGCAGGCGATCAACTTGCTATCGGGTGAAATGATGGGAACCAGCGAAAGAACGTCCGTAACGCGTGTGGGCTCGCCGCCGTCGATTGGAACCTTCCAGAGCGTGGGTTTGCCCTCGGATAAGACAGGCGTATAAACAACCCACTTCCCATCGGGCGACAGCGCGGGGAAGTAGTCGTTTTCGCCGAACGTCAATTGCTTCGGATTGCCGCCGTCCGCATCCATTCGCCAGATTGAAAAACCTCTCGCGCTGCTCGCGCGCGTGGAGATGAATACGATGTAGCGGCCATCCGCCGATACGCATGGCATCGCATTCACTCCCGTGTTGCTTGTTAGCTGTCGTTGGTTGGAACCGTCCGCATCCATCACCCATATATCAGCGTTTCCGCTCGAATCGGTCAGATAAACGATTTTACCGTTCGCGGTCCATACCAGGCTCGAGTACTTGCCCGATCCCGAAGTGATTTGTGTCGCCCGCGTCGCGTCTCCGTCCGGAGCGACCCAGGCATTGGTCAGGATGGTGCTTTGTACGGTGACCAGGGCATTGGAATCGGCGGTCAGGCTTACATTGTTATAATTATTGAGGTCGCTTGTTACCCTGCGGACGTCACCCTTAGGATACGACACCTGCCATATCTGCAACTGGGACTGCCCGAGCGTCCGTTCCATCGCGCTCATCATAAAGCCGCTGCCGTCCGCCAGCCAGGATATCCCTTCGATCAGGAGCCAGCTTTGACTCGAGAACTCTTTTTCGGCGCCCGTGTCCACCCGTACTTCGCTCAATCCGATTCGAACCCCTCCGCTCAGGCTCTGTGTAGAACAGACTATGACTTTACCAGTGGGCGACCACGCCGGCTCCATGAAGGGCTCGCGACTTCTGCGCGCGGCCAGCTTTCGTTCATTCCCTCCGTCCGCGTTTGCGATTATAAGTTGGCTTTCGGATGCCGCGCTCGAATTGCGGACGAAAACAAACTGCTTTTGATCCGGCGAAAAACTGATGGAACTATCGACATCCTCAACCAGACGCCTGGGGGCGCCCCCGAGCACGGGCAGTTGATACAAGATGCGAATCGGGCTTTTCTTATCCCATACAACGTAGTAGACGTAGTCTCCGTCGCGCGAAAACGTCAGGCCGAGGTATAGCAGGTCGGCGGGCGGAGCTATCTGAACAATGCTCGCGGTCGCGACCTGTCGAACCCAAAGCGAACTCAGACCGCCGCTGTCGATCACATGCACGACATATTTTCCGTCCGGAGAGATGGCCGCGTTTCGAACCTTTCCAGTGCTGGTGAGTTTTGTAAGCTTGCCTATCTGAAAATCACCAACGGTTCGCTTGTAACTCATCACCCGGTATAGAACCACCGAGGCGAGAATGAGCAAGCCGGCCAGCGCTATAGCCAGGAGAAATCCTCGCTTCGGCGTATGCGCTGCTTGATAAGCCGGGGCTGCCGCCGTCGCGGCGGCTGCGTACACGGAGGGCGAAGAATGCGGGCCGGTATCAGGCGAAAGCGGTTGAATCGCCGAAACCGCCTGATGCACCGCCGTGGCCACGGCTTCGTTGGCGCTCGAAACCAACGGTTGAAAGTCGTATTCCTTTATCAGGTCTCTGATGTCTATTGTAATATCGCGAGCGGCTTGATAACGCTCGTCGGGATCTTTCGCCAAACACTTCTTTATTATTCGCTGAAGCTCGACCGGAGCATTGGGATTGAAATCCTTCACCGGAGGCAGCGACGAGTAAACGATTTTGTGAAGCGAATCGATCATCGAGTCGCCCGCGAACGGCCTCTTTCCCGTCGCGGCTTCATACAGAATGCATCCGAAAGAAAAAACATCGGAGCGATGGTCGACCGGTTTGCCCTGAACCTGCTCCGGCGACATATAGCCGATCGTTCCCATGACGATGCCGGCCTTTGTAGCCTCCATCATCCGGGTCTCGACTTCCTCGGAATCGGCTGTGGGAGCTTCATTCGTTGTCTCAACCAGCTTGGCCAACCCGAAGTCGAGTATCTTCGCGTAGCCGTCCTTGCTCACCATTATGTTGTCGGGCTTCAAATCCCTATGAACGATCCCGGCCGAATGCGCCTTGGCGAGCCCGTCCGCCGTCTGCGCCAGATACTCGAGCAGCTTTTTCAGCTCCAGCTTTTCTTTGTGAATCTTGTCCCGGAGCGTCTCTCCGTCTATGAATTCCATCGCGATGTAATGCAACGGAGCGGCGTCGTTGTCGGTTGGTTCTTCGCCGACTTCATAGATAGTGACGATGTGAGGATGGTTTAGAGCCGAAGCGGATTTCGCTTCCTGAACGAATCTCCGCACGCGATCGGCGTCCGAGACGAGTTCGGCGGGAAGAATTTTCAATGCGATGTCGCGATCGAGCGTGATGTCGTGAGCTTTGAACACTTCGCCCATCCCGCCGACTCCGATGGAAGTGAGGATTCGGTAACGCCCTACGGCGCTCCCCGCTGCTATTGTCATGTGGTATACCTCGGCGCGACGGCGTTCGGCGACTGCTATGGCACCGGAATCCTAGTTTCAAAGCCGGTTATGGCGCAACCTCAAACTCAGCGACTTAAGCTTTAGTGATCTCTTCAGAAACGTCGAGTGATTTAGAGCCTATCTTGCAGGCTGACGGCCGTGAAGATCGAACTCGGCAGCGCGCATGCGTAGCCGGAGGCCGTCCGATGAAGCGCATTGTACTCTTTGATCGTACCGATCAGGTATTCGCGAATTCCAAGTACGAATACCAGATTCGGCGTTCGGATCTCGACTATTAGCCGGCGCGCTGCACTGATCCTCAAACGCTCCCGACTCTATGGCGAACAGAAGCACGAGTCGTGAGTCATCTTGTTGTCGTTGATGTTGTAAACCGTCGTCCCGCTCGGAGCGATTATTCGAATGACCGCCGTGCCGTGCCTATTGCACTTGTTGTAGACGGCATTCACGAATCTGTCGGAGCGAGTGTCTCTCAGCTCTCGCGTACAGACCGAGGTGTTTATGTCACCCCGTCCCGATAAGCTGAAGCCCTTTCTCGCGCAATTGCTGAAAACGTAATCGCCCGAAGCCGAGTTGATCAGCAGGATCAGGCCCGGATTGTTGTCGTCGTGCATGCAGATGTCGTAAGCCGTGACCGTGAACGAACAAACCGACGTGTTGTTAGCAGCATCCTTTGCCGTGCAGGTCACGGTGGTCGTTCCCAGCGGGAACGCCGAACCCGAAGGCGGAGTACAGACGACCGTTGGACTGGGACAGTTGTCCGTAGCCAACGGAGCCGAGTAAGTCACGACGACTGAGGGGTCGCCGGGATTGGCCGCGATTACCGTGATCGATGCTGGGCACGTTATGACGGGCGCGATGTGATCCGAAACAGTGACCGTGGCCTGACACTGCGCCGTGTTTCCAGCAGTATCGGTTATGGCCAACGTGACCTGGTTCGCGCCCAGGTTTGCGCAGGTGAAGGAGTTCGGAGTTACGGAGCGACTGGCGATTCCGCAACTGGCAGTGCTGCCGTTATCCACGTCCGAGGCCGTGATCGAAGCCGTGCCTTGAGCGTTGAGCGACACGGTTGCGTTCTTGCACACGGCTACCGGACCAGGATTGATCGTCACGTTTGCTGTTCCCGCGGCCGAACAGCCGAATGAGTTGGTCACCGTCAAATTGAGCGTTACCGAGCCGCTCGCGCCAGCCTTATAGCTGACCGTCTGAGATGTGCCTCCGCTCAGAATCATTCCGTTGGTGACGCCCCAGACGTAGCTTAAGCCCGCTCCTGCCGGCCCGCCGGCCGTGCTGGTCGAGTTGGCGCAAACGCTGCTTGATGCCGGAGTCACAGTAGCCGGAGGAAGCGGATTGATGGTCACGTTGGCAAATCCTGAAGCACTGCATGCCGAAGCATTGGTAATAGTCACGCTCAGCGTTGCAGGCGACGTAGCGCCCGCGTCCCACGTGATGCTGGGAGTATTCTGTCCGCTCACAACGGAACCGTTTGTTACCCCCCAATTGTATGTCGCTCCCGGCCCTGCGTTCGGCACGGAGGCCGTATTGCCGGTCGAGCTCGCGCAGACAGAAGAAGGGGCCGTGATTACGACAGGACCTGCCGCGTTCACCGTCACGTTAAACGAGCACGAAGGCCCAACCTGGGTCGTGCAGGTCACCGGAGTCACGCCCACCGGGAAAGCGGTTCCGGATGCAGGCGTGCAGCTAACGGTTCCGCAGTCGCTCGGCGTAGGCGTTGTGTAGTTGACCACCACCGGGCACGAGCCCAGGCTGCTGTTCGCCACGATGTCCGACGGACAACTGATCGTGCAAGTAGCAAACGTGAAATAAGCGACCGGCATGTCGTGATCCGAAATTCGCTCGGGCCGATTCGGATCGTTGCGAAAGGTTTCGGGAAAGTCCGCGTTGTTCCTTGCATAAGCGATCCGGGTGAAGAACGGGAACAGGTTGGTTGTTATCAACTCGTGATCGAGCACCTGAGCATCCCCGTCGAAAGAGAACGAGTAGCGCTGATCGGCCGGCGCCTGGTCTACGAGGTCTATCAGATCCGGGTTAACGAGATCGGGACTCGCTAGTACGACCTGACCCACGGGAGTCGGCGTTCCTTTGATGGTTCCGATTGAATCGACATAACCGTCGTTGAACTGGAACGCGTTGTAATCGCCGATTGAGATGATTCGCTCCGTTGGATCAGCAGCCTGCCGGGCCTGAATCAGGTTTGCGAGGAACTCGGCCTGCGCGCGGCGTTTCGCCCGAACTCGGCCGCCCTCTGTGCCCGAGCCGTTCGGAGTCGCGTCGTCCACGCCGCTCAGCGAGCGCAGGTGATTGACAATGATCGTTATCGGGAAACTGCGGCCGTCCGCATTGTTGATGACCGCCATCAATCGAACCGAAGGCCGATCGTTCAAGATCTCGGCGCTTCCGGTATTCGGGTTAATGTAGGTGGTCGTGAGCCCTTCCTGCACCATGTCATTGACGGTAACTCGAGGCGTGCTTCCGACGACGAGCGCGGTCTTGACCAGGAATCCAACATCGATCCCGCCGATGTCGTTGCCTTCGAACAGGTACGCGACGTAATTGGGGTTCGGCTGGCCGGCGGCTACGGCGTCGTTATTGACTTTCGCAGCCACGGCCTGAAGCGTGGTCAGGTTCTCCATCTCCTCGACTCCGAGCACGTCAGGAAAACGCAATACGTTTCGGATCGCGAGCGAGGCTTTGTTGAGGCGATTATTGAAAGCCGCGGCTGTAAGCGTCACATCGCTGGTCGAAGGATCGTTAACCGTATCGAAGAAACGCTCCATATTGAATGACGCCACCGCGAATTCGTTCGCGTTCGCAACGGGAACCGCCGTCGCGCTCACGTTGCCGCTTACCGAAGGCGTTATCAGCGGATCGGGCAGTATGGTGTAAGTTCTGAACGCGAAATCCAGGGGACCGACGAGATTTGAAACCGTGGCGCCCGCGGTGACTTCAAGCGAGGGGGAGCCAGTCAGAGCGTTGCTGTCCACGCGGAGCCGCTCGGGGTTGTTATCAAAGCGAGGCGTGGGTGGAATCGTCACTCCGCTTCCGGGCGGAACCGGATTGGGCGCCTGTATCCCAGGTTCGCGGAAAGGCCGCTGTATGCCGGTGATGACTCCATAGAATACTCCATTCGAAGTCGCGGTCGCATTGGCTTCATTCACGTTGCCGGAGGTCGGCGCGATAATGGTCAATGAGTTGACCTTCACTCGCATACCTTCGAACCGCTCCAACTGCTCTATTGCGCCGGCTGGATCGGTATCGGCAGGGGTGAGAACGATCGGCGCCGGCAGCGGGTTTCCGGTTGTGATCAGCGAGACTACGGGCGTGTGCGATATCTCCGTAGCAGGCGGACTGAACGGATCGGATGGCGGAATGAACTCCGATACGGTACCGGTCACCAGCACTAGATTGCCTACTGCCGCCGAAGGAGGCGGCGCGCTCGACGTGAACACAAAAACGCCTTCGGAAGTATTCGGATCGGCGTCGTATTCGGACTCCGGCGCCTGAATGAAAAAGCCGTTCGACTTAACTCCCGTGACAATACCCCTCGTTGTGATCACCGCGTTGTTTAACGGTGAAGTCGTTCCGCTTCCTTGAATCGCATGGATCGGAGTGAACACGCTCACCGCGACTGTACAGGTTGCTGTCTGGGGAGTCGGGCTGTCGTTGTTGGACCAGGTGATCGTTACGTTGTAGGCGCCGACGGGCGTCGTCGCGCCGACTCTGAGCGTCGCTGTCGCCGTTCCACCAACTCCCGCCGCTGGAGTGAAGCCCGTCAAAGTTATTGTCCCCGGATTCGACGGCGTGACGCTGGTGATCGACGCGCTTGTGACTACGCCGTCCGGATCAGCGGCGCCGACGCCGACAGTTGCCGGAGACCCTGATACGGCTCCCAACCCCGACGCGCATAACGGCATTATCGGCGCGTTCGCGAACACGGTTACCGCGACAGTGCACGAGCCGGATTGAGGAACCGCGTCGTTGTTCAACCATGTGATCGTTACGTTGTACGTACCTGCCGGAGTCGGAGCGCTCACGCTGAGTGTTGCTGTAGCAGTTCCGCCGACTCCTGCCGCCGGTGTGAATCCCGTGAGCGTAATTGTTGCCGGGTCGGACGGCGTGATGTTAGCGATCGAGGCGCTGGTTACCGTACCATCCGGATCGGTCGCGCTCACAGGCGCGGTAATAGCGGCGGTGGTCGAGGTGCTGATACCGGGTGGACAGCTCGGAGTCACCGGCGCGTTTACGGTCAATGGAGTGAGCGAGAAGTCATCTACCGCGAGGCCGTCGTCGCTGCTCGCTATATCGAAATCCGTCCATCGAATAAAGAACGTCGCGCCATTCGGAATACTGAGTCCCGTAATCGTCGCGCTGACGTTGGTTCGATTCGCGGCAGCGTTTCCATCGAGCGCTCCAGCCGTGGTGTTGATGTTTGGACTCGAGAAATCGAGGCTATTCACGTCCGTGTACGTGCCTGTGGTCAGGCTGGTCGCATCCGTGCTGATCTGAAAGTCCAGTCGATCCGCGGCTCCGCGATTGGTGACGCCTTGCCGCCACTGCTCGCCTGTGTATGAGATCGCGAGGCTCTTTATAACCGAGCCCGTGTTATTGGTGAACGAAGCGCCGATTATGGGAACGAGACTGCCGCTCCGCAAACCGCCGAAGGCGCGATCGGTGCTGGCGGCTGACCCGAAACTGTAGGTATCTCCAGAGGTGCTTGAACCGGTTCCGGCCGTATAGACTGTGTTCGCGTTGGTCCCGGATTCGCTGAAGTCCCATCCGGTTGGAACCGAGCTGGATGTTCCGGTGTTTACAAGCGTATCGAAATTTTGCGTGTATGCGCTGCCGATGGCCGTGAGGCTGATCGATCCCGCGGCCGAAGTCGTGCGAACGCGAATGCCGATCGCGGCAATTGTGAAGACTACGATAAGACAGGCTGCCGTAATCCAATTGGCTCTCCGATGTGATGGTGAAGAAAAAGCCTTAATGGCATTGATGGCATTGATGGGATTGATGAGATTGATCAGATTGTTACTAATGCTTTTGACGCGGATGGGGGCGTGCCTCATAGGGGGATACTCCTTTACCGTGGCTCCAGTGAATAGTTGAAGACCCGAAAACCCTGTAAATGGTCGAGAAGAAATCGACGAGTTTGGAAAACCAGCTTGATGAAAAAGCGTTCGCTGGCACGCGAACGCCGCGATTCTATCGTTTGATCAACGAGAGGTCAACGGACTCGCTCTTAAATTTTTGTTAATGGCGGCTCAAGTCTCGAACTGTCATTCTTTGACTATTTTCTTCGTTAATTCGCCCTCGGCATCATCTTGCGTCCGGGGCCGTTGCGCTCGCGTTGCCGTTCAGATATCGATCGAACCAGTAGACCTGCCAGTTGAGACTCTCCACGAGATGCTTAGGCTCTCCGGTGCGAGTCAGATTGTGGTTTTCACGTGGAAATATGACAAACTCCGCGGTCGCGCCGAAATGCTTCAGCGCGCGGAACCATTGCTCGCCCTGTTCCAGCGGCACGCGATAATCGTTCTCCGAGTGCAGGATCAGGATCGGCGTTTTGACATTCTTCGCATATTTAAGAGGCGAGCGGTCCCAATACGCGTCGAACTTCTCGAAGAGATCCTGCCCGCCAAAATCGCGCGTGTGTCCGTAAGCGCCGTCGCGAGTGCCTTCGTCGCTGATGAAGCTCGATACGCTGCGAAGCGTGACTGCGGCTTTGAATATATTCGTGTGGCCCACGATCCAATTCGTCATATAGCCGCCGTAGCTTCCTCCGGTAAGGCCGAGCCGGTCGCGATCGATCCAGTCATACTTCTCGAGAATCGCGTCGACGCCGCTCATCACGTCGGCATAGTCCTTGCCGCCCCATTCGCCGATGATTCCGCGCTCGAACCTCTCTCCATATCCTGTAGAGCCTCTCGGATTCGAAAAGAACACGGCCCAGCCCTTTGCCGCGTACACCTGAAACTCATGAAACCAGTCGACGCCGTATTGGCCTGCCGGACCTCCGTGCACGCTCACGATCATCGGGTACTTGCGGCCGGGCTGCCATCCCAAAGGCTTAACAAAGAAACCGTCGATGTCCCATCCATCGGTGCTCTTGTACGTCATCCGCTCCACGTCCTGCAGACCGATTTGCGCCCACAACGAGTAATTGAAGCTGGTCAGCTTGCGTTCATTCCGGCCGTCGAGATCCGCGACATAAACGTCATCCATATGCTTGAAGTCGTTGGCGGTATAAGCGATCTTTCCAGCTTTGTCGCATATGTCCGGACCGCGAACTCCGCGCGGGCCCGTTGTTACTTGCCGGATCGACTTTGTCGACAGATCCACGCGAAAAATATGAGTCTAGCCCTTCACGCCGGAATCGAAATAGAGCGAGCGGCCGTCTTCGGTCCAATCGAGTTGAGATGGGATTAAATCGAGATCGTTCGCGGCGAGTGTTGAAGCCGCGCCGCCCGTGGATGGAGCCAGCCATATCTTGGGGTGATTCTCTTCGCGAATGCGGCCGATGAACGCGATTGTTTTTCCGTCCGGCGACCAGCGCGGGCTCCCGTCGCCTTCGTCGTGATCTGAAATTTTCGTCAGCGGTCCGCCCTCAGCCGGGATGACCCACACATCCGTGTTTCGCCCGTCGTCGAATGCCTTGCCTGTGCGATCCGATACGAACGCGATCTTGGTTCCGTCGGGAGACCATCGCGGATCGGTGTCGTTCCAGTCCTCTCCCGAAGTGATTTGCCGTGCGGCTCCGCTCTTGGCATCGACGACCCAGATATGGCTTCGGCGATCGTCGAACCAACCCGTGTCATTAAACTTGTAAGAGATGTGCGCGTAGTGGCGGACATCGCTGCGATCTTTGTTTTCAGCCCGCGAATCGCTCGGGCCGGTGCGGCTCAAGCAGACAAAACGGCTTCCGTCCGGAGACCATTCAAAATTTGACGCGCCGTTCTTGAGAGCCGTCACTTTGCGGGCTTCGCCGCCGTCCATCGACAGGACGTAGATTTGATTTCTTGACGGTTCGGCGGCCGACGCGCCGACGCCGGGGCGCGACGAGAGAAACGCCAGCGATTTTCCATCCGGACTCCACCTCGGCGAGTTCGAAGACTGAGGGCTGGTCGTGAATGGCCATGTGCGGCCGCTTCCGTCCGCGGCTGTCAGCCATATCGAGGAGTGCCTTCGATTCTGTTTCTGCTCGATGGTCGTTTCCACGAACGCAACGAGTTTTCCGTCCGGCGATATCCGGGGATCGGTGACGAACTCAAACGAATAGTAGTCCTCGGGAGTGATACCCCGCTTGCCTTCGGACCGCGGCACGGCTGCCGGAGCCAGCGACACGGCGATTAATGAAAGCAGCAGCGAACCTGCCGAAATTATCGACTTCATTGTTATCATAGGACGGCTCCTCGCGAAGGTTGATACCGGCGCGTGGAAACCTAGCCGAGGAGCATTGAGATGTCAAACTTCAGGAGTATGCTCGAACACTGAATCGTAGTCTCTTATATGACTGAAACACGGTTGCACCTGCCGCCTGAGATTCAAGGACCGTCCGCCTGGTACGGACCCGAGTTAGCCAGTCGCGGAAATTGGCTGGAATTTCTTTCGCCGGCTGAAATCGAGGAAGTTGAATACGCTGCCAAAGGGCTGGACTCTGAATCCACCGACATCGTAGGCATTCGGCGCGAGCACTTTCCTCTTCCGACCCTGGGACCTCGCCTGAAGAGCTTGCTCGACGAGGTGCTGAACGGCCGAGGGTTTGTATTGCTGCGCGCTCTACCTGTCGAACGCTGGACCATGCAACAGGCGGCAATCGCATTCTTCGGCATCGGTTCTCACCTCGGAGCGGCCCGTTCGCAGAATGCCCGAGGCCATGTCCTCGGGCACGTCAAGGACCTGGGACGCTCGAGCGAAGACCCCGAGGTGCGAATCTATCAGACGCACGAGCGGCAGACTTATCACACGGATTCGTCGGATATCGTCTGCCTGCTTTGCTTGCGGCCGGCAAGAGCCGGCGGTCTGTCGAGCGTAGTAAGCTCGGTGACTATCTTCAATGAGATGCGCCGTCGCCGGCCTGACTTATTGAAGGTTCTTTTTGAGCCGATAGAAACCGACCGGCGCGGGGAAGTGCCGCAAGGCCGAAAACCCTACTTCAATATTCCGGTTTTCTCCTGGTATGAAGGGCTGCTTTCCGCGATTTATCAACGGCAGTACATTGAGTCGGCGCGCCGCTTCGAGGGTGTTCCTGCTTTGACCTCGGCTCAAATCGAAGCGCTCGACCTGTTTGATTCTCTGGCGAATGATCCGGCGCTGCATTTATTGATGGCGTTTCAACCGGGTGACATTCAGATCGTGCACAATCACACGATTCTGCACGATCGCACTGCCTTCGAGGATTGGCCCGATCCGGAGCGCAAACGCCATCTCCTCAGATTGTGGCTCGCCCCTGAGAATGCTCGTCCGCTGCCGCCGGTTTTTTCGGAGCGATTTGGCTCAGTCATCCCTGGAGAACGCGGCGGCGTTCTTGTTAGCGATACAAGATTGAGCGCTCCGCTGGAGCCGTAATAGATCTCGTTGAAACTAATCTTTCTGATATTCAATAAGGAGGCAGGGGCAGCAGTTCAACTGCGGTAGCTATCTTAAAGCAGCCGAATTCAATTTGTTGGGTTTATTCAGGCCGGGGGATCTGACTGGGGAAATTGGTTTCTCGCGACGCTGGCAACGTGCGTGATTCACAGCGAACACTCTAAGGCCCAAATACGACGACCGCCCAGCCTTCTTTTTTGTTCCTCGCCGCTTGCTTGACATGGCAGTGAACCAGCGTATGCTATTCGCTTGAATTTAATGGGGTCACAGGTTCCCACGCGAAAAGCAGTAGTTCCATGGAGCGCATTGCGATTGTCAGACGGCTATGCCTCACCGCGTCACCTGCCTGCCGATGGCTCCGATTTCACACAAGCGCCTCTTGATCACCTTTCCTCGGGGAATGCGGTCATCCGAGCGAGCCTCGCTCCGTATTCGATCCGGCGCAAAGACGGCCGTGAATACCGCTCGTCCAGCCATAAGCGAGTTCATTTTGTGAGGTGGGTTAGTGCAGAACACTGAGACGGACAAGCCGAAAGCGCCGTCCGGTCGAATTCGCGTTGTGGTCGCTACGACCGTGATGCTCTCTTTTATTTCCTTTTGGAGAGCAGCCGCAATAGTCCTGAACGACCTTGGCTCTTCGGCCTTTTATGTCGGCGGCCCCACCGAACAGTTCGTAGGAAAATCGGCTCCGTGGTTCATTCTCGGCGTGATGCTCTTCAGCTACGCCGTTAGAGCTCTCTACATCGAATCATCCGCGATGTTCACTCGCGGAGGCGTCTACCGAGTCGTCAAGGAAGCCATGGGCGGAACCATGGCAAAGATCAGCGTTTCAGCGCTGATCTTTGATTTTATTCTCACCGGTCCCATCTCCGGAGTATCCGCCGGCCAATATATCGTTGGCCTCGCGGACACCACGCTGAAGTATTTCGGAGTTGATTGGAGCCCGCCTCAGGATACGATCAATCATCTCGCCGGCGCGCTTGCGATTCTTGTGACCATTTATTTCTGGCGGCGCAATATCAAAGGCATCCACGAATCCAGCGACGATGCGATGCGCATAATGTACATAGCGACCGTAATGGTCGTGATATTGATCGGCTGGAGCTGTCTCACGCTGATTCGCCGCGGAGGCCATGTTCCGCCGCTGCCGTCTACGGAGACCCTGAACTTTGCTCCTGAAGCCCTGGGATGGCTCAAACCATGGAAATGGTTTCAACCCCAGGGAGACCGCTACCGCATAGCCGAGAACGCTCCCGGCTTCATCGCGATAATAGGACTACTCATGGCGTTCGGCCATTCGATCCTCGCGATGAGCGGCGAGGAAACCCTCGCTCAGGTGAACCGAGAACTCGAGCATCCGAAGCTGAAGAATCTCAAGAAAGCCGGTTGGGTCATCTTCATATATTCGCTGCTCTTTACTTCATTGGTTTCATTCTTCGCGGTTGCCATTATTCCGGATACCGAGCGGCCGAAGTTCGTCAACAACCTGATAAGCGGACTTGCGATTAACTTCGTTGGGCCCGATCCGTTGAAGCTGTTGTTCCAGGGATTCGTTGTGATCGTCGGATTTCTGATGCTGTCGGGCGCGGTCAACACATCCATTATCGGGTCGAATGGAGTTCTGAACCGGGTATCCGAAGACGGCGTGTTGACCGACTGGTTTCGCGCGCCTCAGAAACGCTTCGGAACCACTTATCGAATGATCAATTTGATAGCGGTGCTTCAGATCGTCACCATCATCGCTTCGCGCGGCGATACGGTTACGCTCGCCGAGGCTTATGCTTTTGGAGTTATCTGGAGCTTCACGTTCAACGCCTTTGCCACGACATGGCTTCGGTTCAAGCGTCCCGAGGGCCGCGAGTGGAAAGTGCCGCTGAACCTGCGGTTTGGCAAAATAGAAGTACCGATGGGGTTGTTCACGATCTCCTTGGTCCTGCTATCGCTTGCGCTCACCAATTTGCTTACAAAAAAGGTGGCGACAATCTCCGGGATCGTGTTCACCGCCGTTTTCTTCACGCTGTTCACGATTTCGGAACGCCTCAATCGGAAGAAGCTGGATCTTACCGCGGCGAACCTTGATCGCTTTCAACTGCAGCAAAGCGAAACCGTCAGCCTTTCGATGGTCGGCGCCAGACCCGGAGGCGTCCTGGTAGCGGTTCGCGATTACAACACTCTTTCTCATCTGGGCTACGTTCTGGATTCTACAAACACCGAAGAGAAGGACATCGTAGCAATGACGACACGCGTCGTGACCAGCCACGACGGCGCGGAGCGCGATCTGTACGAGGAGAATTTGTTCACTACATACGAACAGCGCCTTTTCACGAATGTCGTCGCGCTGGCGGAGAAACACGGCAAGCCTGTAGAGCTGCTAGTCGTGCCGGCGTCCAACATCTTCGACGCGGTGGCCCATACGTCGCAGTTGCTCGATGTGGAACAGATCGTAGCGGGTACGTCGGCGAAGATGACGACCGAAGAACAAGCGCGCTCGATGGGCCGGGCCTGGGAGAGGCTTCCAGAAAAGCCTCGCCGTCAGGTCCGATTCAAAATCGTCGGACCGGACGGTAAGGGACAGACCTATTATCTAGGAGCGCATGCACCTATCCTGACCGAGGAAGATGTAAGCCTCGTGCACAGGATCTGGCTACAGGTCAGCAAGGTTCCAAGCCGGAGCCGGGTTCACCACCGCGACGTCGTACGCGTGGCTCTCACTCGGCTGGAGCGCGATCTCAAAGCCAAAAGCGATGTTATGCTCGACTTCTATAAGCTCGAGCAGGAAGAGGAAAAGAAGAAGGAGAAATAGGCGGCAGGCGTCAGGGCGCCAGGTTTCAGATAGACCGGTGTGTGTACGGTCTTCTATCCTGCTTCGTGCTGACACCCACCTCCAATCCAGGCGGCAGTCACGGATCAGCATTGAATAGAGTCTAAGGTTTTCTCCCTGGCGCCTGACACCCGGCGCCTGACACCTGTTCAAGGCGCCCGCCGCTTCACACCCATTATGAGTATTGTTGATCAGATAAACCGCGACTTAACAGAGGCGATGAAGGCGAAAGAAGCAGAGCGCCTGAGCGCCTTGAGAATGATAAAGACCGCGCTCAAGCTGCGCGAAACGGAGCTTCCTGGTCCAGTGGATGATTTGGAGGCGACCAAGGTGCTCAACACCTTGTTGAAGCAGCGTCGCGATGCCGCGGAGCAGTACAAGGCCGGAAATCGCGAAGAACTCGCGCTCAAGGAAGAGAATGAAGCCCGTCTAATCGAAACCTATTTACCCGCGGCCGCCACGGAAGAAGATATGAATAAGGCTGTCAACGAAGAGATAGCAGAGAGCGGTGCGTCTTCAATGAAAGAGATGGGCTCTGTAATTAAAGGGGCGAGGAGCCGTCTTTCGGGTAAGACGGTTGATGGCAAGGCGCTCAGCGATCTTGTGAAATCTAAACTCCAATAGCCGGTGTCTTTCGGTGGCGCCCAGATTCTAAAAGCTGATCGCTGAGCGCTCACCGCCGAAAGCTAATCGCTGATTGCTGAGCGCTCACCGCCAAAAGCTAATCGCTATCTTTTCCTGTTTATGAGACTCGCCACGAAACCTGCTCCGAACCCGTTGTCTATGTTGACGACTGTAACATTCGAAGCGCACGAATTCAGCATCCCGAGCAGCGCGGCCAGGCCCCCAAAGGAGGCCCCGTAGCCGATGCTGGTGGGAACGGCTATGACTGGAACGGCGACTAATCCTCCGACAACCGATGGAAGCGCGCCTTCCATACCGGCGACGACTACTATTGCACGAGCCGATCTCAGCTCTCCTCTTGCGTCAAGCAAGCGGTGTATTCCGGCAACGCCGACGTCATAGATACGAATTACTGAATTGCCCATCGCGGTTGCCGTAACGGCGGCTTCTTCGGCTACGGGGATGTCGGAAGTTCCCGCCGAAACCACGGCTATAGGGCCTTCGCCGCGTTCCGTCCGATCCTGGACCGCCGTTATCATTCGGGCTTCGCGATGAAACTCAGCGTACTCGGCGGTTGTTTTGATTCTGTGGAAGCACTCTTCTCCGACCCTGGTGACGATGAGGTTAGAGCCGCTGGCCAGGATCCGTGCGGCGATTTCTCCGACCTGTTCCTGGCTTTTACCCTGGCCCATGACCACTTCTGGAAATCCGTTTCGCAGCTCTCGATGATGGTCGACCCGCGCATATGTAAGATTCTCGTACGGCAGGTCGGTTAGTCGGCTCATTGCCTCATCGAGGTCGACTCTTTGCTCGCGTATGTCGAGCAGCAGCTTCTTTAACGATTCCGGAGTCATTCCGTGATCTTACCATACGCCTGTGTTTGACAATATTTTCGGCGCTGTGCTAAAAGCTCTCCTTTGCATTTCCAATTGATCTAGGGATTTCGGTTTGGCCAGTTAGACTTGCTGTAGCAGCACCCGCGAGCTATCAAAAGCTGAGCAATCGGATATTTTGCCGTCTTGAAGCGCTCGATGCTCTTGGCTTGAGTCACTATGTCAGACGAAGAGAAAGCAACGCCTCCGGAGGGCGGCGAAGAGCCGCAAAAATCAGAGAAGCCCACGCCTTCAGAGGCTGCTAAGCCAGACGCATCCGCTCAAAAACCCGCACCGCCGCGAGCCGCTCCCGTCGACAAACCCGCGACGCCCAAAGCGCCTCCGGCCAAAAAACCCTCGATCACATTCAATATAACCGCCGATCCGTTCATCGACCGAATCAAAGAGATTTTCGGCGGAGCCATAACCGAAGCCGTTGAGACGCTCGGCCAACAGATCCTGCGCGTCGCCAAAGATCGTTATGTCGAAATGTGTCGATTCCTTCACGACGACGGCGACGCTCAATTCGACATGTGCACCGATCTGACCGCCACTCACTGGCCTGAGCGAGCCGGTCAAGAGTTTGAGGTTGTGCTGTTCCTTTATTCGGTTCCCAATAACCGGCGAATCAGGATAAAAGTATCGCTCGCGGATGGCGACGAGTGCCCTACGGTATCTCACATCTGGATCGGCGCCAACTGGATGGAGCGCGAGGTCTTCGATATGTTCGGAGTGAAGTTCAGCGGCCATCCCGATCTGCGCAGAATTTTGCTGCCCGAGGATTGGCCGGGGCACCCCCTGCGTAAGGAGTATCCGATCGAATATCGCGACAACGAGTGGACCGACAAGCATATTGAATATCGCGAAATCGACTACGACACATCGCTGATCGATGTTAAATATGGAGAAAGGAAGTAGCGCAGGCCTTAGCCTGTGATGTATGCGGGAGCAAGGGGTAGATATCACACCGGGCACGCTCTTCGACGCCGAAGAGATGGTCATCAATATGGGCCCTCAGCATCCGTCCACTCACGGAGTGCTGCGGGTGATCCTGAAGCTTGACGGCGAGACAGTAAAAGACCTCGACTGCGATATCGGTTATCTCCATCGCGGAGTCGAGAAGATCGCCGAGCACGATACCTATGCGATGATCACGCCTTATTGGGATCGGCTCGACTATGTCGCGGCGGTATCAAACGATCTCTGTTATGTGGGCGGCGTCGAAAAACTGCTTGGCATCGAAGTCCCGCGTCGAGCTGAATACCTGCGAGTCGCTCTGACCGAGCTCCAGCGAATCGCTTCTCACCTGCTCTGGCTTGGTACTCACGCGATCGATATCGGCGCCGTTACCGTTCTTCTATACGCGTTTCGCGAACGGGAAGAAATATTAAAGATATTCGAAGATTTTATCGGAGCGCGGCTGACGGCTCACGCCTTTAGAATCGGCGGCCTGTGGTGGGATGCGTATCCGGAGTTCGAAAAACGCGTCCGCGATTTCCTGAAAATCCTGCCGGGCCGCATCGATGAGTATGAAACGCTGCTGAACGCCAATCGGATTTGGCTGAGCCGAACCGTTGGAATCGGAGTTCTGCCGGCCGATGAGGCCATCAACCTGAGCCTTACGGGCCCGGTGCTGCGCGGCTCGGGAGTAAAGTACGATCTCAGAAGGGCGCAGCCGTATTCGGTCTATCCCGAGTTTGACTTCGAAATTCCGATCGGCGAGAACGGCGACACGTATGATCGCTACCTCGTGCGAATGGCCGAAATTCGGCAGTCGATCATTATTATAGAGCAGGCTCTGGACGGATTGCCGGAAGGTCCGGTGATGGCGAAGGTGCCGAAGGTGATAAAGCCTCCTGTAGGAGAGGTCTACTTTGGGATCGAGGCGCCAAAAGGTGAAATAGGCGTCTATCTGGTCAGCGACGGTACGACCAAGCCTTATCGGATGCGAATAAGGCCGCCGGCCTTCATCAATTTGCAATCGCTGAGACGGCTTTCTATCGGGCATCTGGTCGCGGATGTCGTGGCGCTTATCGGTACGATAGACATAGTGCTTGGCGAAGTAGACAGATAGGAGAAGAGTGACGTCGAACAGTGAGCAGTGAAACGAGCCGATTCACCGGCTTTCGCTACTCATTGCTTCGTCATCGATAAGAGATGCTGGGGACTCTCACAACATTGATGCTGGTAGCGCCGGAGTGGGTGCTGCGGTGGACGAAAGAGCCGCGCGGCAACGCTTTTTGGGCTGAATTTGTGGTCTGGCCGCTGATTCAGATTCTTATAGTCCTCTTTATTGTGCTGACCCTCGTAGCCTATCTGGTTTACCTCGAGCGCAAAGTATCCGCGTTCATGCAGGCGAGACTTGGACCGATGCGGGTCGGGCCCTGGGGTCTGCTGCAGCCGGCCGCGGACGGATTAAAGCTCCTGCTCAAAGAAGACATTATTCCGTTGAAGGCGGACAAGACGGTCTTTCAGATCGCTCCTATCATCTCCGTCGTGGCGGCGCTTGTAGTGCTTGCGGTGATTCCCTGGGGCGCGGCGTGGGCCACGATAGCTAACGTCAATATTGGACTCCTGTTCATCCTGGCGGTCTCTTCGGTCGGTGTTCTCGGGCTTGTGCTGGCGGGGTGGGCTTCGAACTCGAAGTACTCGCTGTTGGGAGCGCTTCGATCGTCGGCGCAGATGATCAGCTACGAGATCGGCATGGGCCTCTCGATAATTGGAGCATTGATGTTTGCTCGGACCCTTTCGATGTCGGGCATCATCGAGGCTCAACAGGCGGACGGCGTCTGGTACGTGTTTTTCCAACCCATCGGGTTCATTATCTATTTGGTTTGCGCGTTGGGCGAAACCAATCGCGCACCATTTGATTTGCCGGAGGCGGAATCCGAGCTGGTGGCCGGTTATCACACCGAGTATTCCGGTTTTCGATGGGCGCTTTTCTTCATGGCCGAGTACACGTCGATGCTGGTGACATCGGCTATCGCGGTCACGCTCTTTCTCGGCGGCTGGTCTTTCCCGGGTCTGGGTTTGATCAAGAATCAGACGCTTTTCGTGGTGGTCAGCATCGTGATATTCGCCGCAAAAGTTATGGTCCTGATCTATCTCTATATGTGGTTCAGATGGACCTGGCCGCGATACCGATATGACCAGCTCATGGATCTCGGTTGGAAATGGATGATACCCGCGGGACTTGCCAACATCGTGTTGACAGGCATCTGGTACGTGCTCGCTTTGCCCAAGTCCAGAGGCGGGGTGTTCGGGCTGATGCAACTGGGGCTGAGGGATCGATTGGCTCCAACCAGATGGAGCGGCATAATCTATTTTGTTGTTACCGGTTTTGTCATAACTATTCCGATTATCTGGCTCGTCCTTGCGGCCATTAATCGCAGGACACGGGATTTCAATTTGCACGCGCAGCGACAGCTACAAATAAAGCTGAGAGCCAAGCGGCTGCAAAAGCACGCGGAGCCGCAAGCGGCGGGCGAAGGCGCATCTTAGGCCTGGCGCGGGGTATCCAGCGCAGGCTTAGAAGATGGCGAAAAAGGTTTATTGATTTCCGGCTTCTTACAAGTGGGTGATTTTTATGCCACGAGTTAAATCAACAGCAGACAGGAGGACGCTTGGAGAGGTAATCAAGCGGCTCTTGCTGTTTGATCTGTTCAAGGGACTGTTTCTGACGTTCAGCTACAACTGGCGGGCGCTTTACGAAAAGCGCGACGGCGGCAATCCCAATCAGGCCATCTATACTGAACAGTATCCGCTCGAGGCGGCGCGCGTATCCGAGCGATTCAGAGGGGCGCCGCGCTTGAACCTCGATCCCGAATCAGGGCAGACGCTCTGCATCGCTTGCGATCTTTGCGCGCTGGCGTGTCCGGTGGATTGCATCGAGGTGGGTTCCATACGCCGCGAAGTTCGTGAAGGTGAGAAGGTCAACAAGAAAAAAGTGCTGACCACTTTTATCTTCGACACCTCGCGATGCATGTTCTGCAATTTGTGTTCGGAAGCGTGTCCGACGGATTGCCTTGAATTGACCCAGAGTTTCGAGCTTGCGGTCTATCATCGCTCCGGTTTTCGGTGGGATCGCGAGATGCTCGAAAAGGGGATCGACTACGTCAGATATTCAAAATGAAAGTCGAGCGCCGAGCTTTGAACGCCAAGTGCGGACCGCTGAAAGCTAATAGCTAATATGCAACTACACGGATGGGAAGCAGTGTTGTTTTATGTGCTGGCGTTCATGACTTTGATCATGGGCGTCTTTGTTATCTCCGCGCGAATCGCGGTGCATTCGGCGCTCTTCCTGATTTCGGCGCTCGTGAACGTTGCGCTGATCTTCATCCTCTTGCGAGCCGAGTTTGTGGCCGGCGTGCAAATCCTCGTCTATGTAGGCGGGGTTATGGTCTTGTTTCTGTTCGTGATAATGCTAGTGCAAACCCGCGCCGAGGAAGAGTCCAGGGTCAGGTTGTACACGGGACAGACCAAAGCGGTATACGTCATAGCTATGTTACTGGCTTTCGCATTCATCGCGGCGATGAGGCCGGCTCAAAGCGGGTTTCAATCGCCGGACGCCACGGCCCCGACTCAGACATCCGCCGACAGGGGAACAGCTACGGGACAGGGCGCCGGCGGCGTATCCGAAGATACTCAGAAGGTCGGCTCTGCTCTATATCGCGAAGCGGCCCTGCCGTTCGAGATAGCTTCCGTGCTGCTGCTTGTCGCGATGGTCGGAGCGGTGATGCTCGCCCGCGGCTCCAAGCAGGAGAAGCTTTACGAGTAATGGAGGAAAGGTGAACGCTCTGGCAATCTTCGCGGTCAACTCGATCTTCGCGCTGATAATGCAGGCAGGCGGCGGCGGATTTTTTCAGCGCATGCAGGATTATCTGAAGCGGTTCGAGCCGAATCTCGTGAATTTCATGATGTTGAGCTTTCTGCTCTTCATCATTGGAGTGGCCGGCGTCCTGTCGCGACGCAACATCATCATCATTTTCATGTCGATCGAGCTGATCTTGAACGCGGTTAACATCAATCTGATTGCGTTCTCACGTTATCTTCAAGCAAACGAGCTGGTGCTGAGGCAGCGAGGCATCATGGTGAACCCGATCGCGGGTCCCGTGTTCACGATTTTCATAATCGTTGTCGCGGCCGCGGAGGCGGCGGTCGGCCTCGGCATTGTGATCTCGCTCTTCCGCAACCGCGAGACCATCGCGGTAGACGAAATAGACCTGCTCAAGTGGTAAGGCATTGCTTTACGTAAGGCCTCGCCGAGCGATAAATGAGGGCTGGCCGCTGATAGCTCACCGCTGACTGCTAATTTATCTATGCTCAAACTTGTCTGGCTGATTCCTCTTTCGCCCCTGATAGGATTCGCGATCAACTTCCTGCTTGGCCGCCGATTGAAGCTTGGCGAAGGCGTGGTGAAGTTGGTTGCGTGCGCCTCGGTATTCATTTCGCTTGTGATTACGCTCGGCGCTTTCTACGAGTACGGGTGGAGCTACGCGGCGGAGCATAACAATGCTCCCTATCTGACGACCCTGTTCACGTGGCTTCCCGGCGGTCTCGCTCACCAGACGCTTGGCCGCTCGGCGGGCGCCCTTGCCGAGTTCAAGATCACGTGGGGGTATCAAATCGACCAGCTCTCGCTGGTGATGATGTTTGTAGTCACGTTCGTCGGCTTCCTGATCCACGTATTTGCTACCGGCTACATGCAAGGCGATAAGGGCTACTACAGGTTCTTTTCCTATTTGAACCTGTTTATGTTCATGATGCTTCTGCTCGTGATGGGCTCGAATTTCCTTATTATGTTCATAGGCTGGGAAGGGGTCGGGCTCTGCTCTTACCTGTTGATCGGCTACTACTTTGATCGTAAGGAAGCCGGAGACGCCTCCAAAAAAGCATTCATAGTAAACAGGATCGGAGACTTCGGATTCGCGCTCGCCATAATGGGAGTGTTCGCTGTTTTTGGATCGCTGGAATTTACAAAAGTCCGGGAGCTGGCCGGGGCGTATCCGATCGAAGGGCTCTGGCAATTCGGATTGATGAGCTGGCTGGCGCTGGGGCTGTTCATCGGAGCTACGGGAAAGAGCGCGCAGATACCGCTGTATATCTGGCTGCCGGACGCTATGGCCGGCCCAACCCCGGTTTCGGCGCTGATTCACGCCGCTACGATGGTGACCGCCGGTGTGTTCATGGTCACGCGAACGAATTTCATTTTTCAGCGCTCGGTTACGATGATGCTGATAGTCGCGCTGATCGGATGCCTGACGGCATTTGTCGCGGCGACCATTGGAATAACCCAAACCGATATCAAAAAAGTTCTCGCGTACTCCACGGTTTCGCAGCTCGGCTACATGTTTCTCGGGGCCGGAGTCGGAGCATTTATCGCCGCGATCTTTCACGTCTTCACGCATGCATTTTTCAAGGCGCTTCTCTTCCTTGGTTCGGGATCGGTAATACACGGAATGCATCACGAACAGGAGATGCCGAAGATGGGCGGGTTGGCTAAGTATATGCCGACTACCTACAAGACCATGCTTGCGGGCTGGCTTGCCATCTGCGGGATCATTCCATTTGCGGGTTTCTGGTCAAAGGATGAGATCCTCTGGAGATCGTTTTCGACGGGCATTTTCGCGGGCGGAAAGCTGCTTTGGATTGTGGGATTCATAACGGCCGGAATGACCGCTTTCTATATGACGCGCCTGATGGCTTTGACTTTCTGGGGCGAAGAACGCTTTAGAAAAGCACATGGAGATGGAGATCATCACGATTCGTCGCACGGCTCCGGACACGGTACTGTCGAGCCGCATGAGTCGCCCAGGAGCATGACTACACCGCTGATCGTGCTGGCCGTGTTCTCGGTGTTTATCGGATTGATCGGAATACCGCGCGCGTTTCCGGCGCTTGTTGGGAGTCACGCAAACATTAATATATTCGAGCGATGGCTCGAGCCTGTTATCGACGACGTGCATCACTTGCATTCCGCCGAAGCGACTGTCGGCTCGGCTTCGGCTCATCAGCATTCGGAATCGAGTACCGCCGCGGCTGTGCCGGCCGAAGGCGCGAATCACGCCGCAGAAGCCGAAGCCGTGAGCGGCTCTGAATACCTGCTGATGATTTTGTCGCTTGGAATAGCGATTGGCGGGATCATGCTGGGCCGCTTCTTCTACCTGAAGAATCCCGATCTACCTCGGATATGGGCCGAGCGGCTGCGCCCGCTTTACACCCTCAGTTTTAACAAGTGGTACTGGGACTACCTGCTGGATGTGAAAGCCGTCGAGGCCGGCAAGGAATTCAATCGCGGCTTGTGGCGGGTTGATGCTCTGGCGGTGGACGGAGGCGTGAACGGAAGCAGTTGGCTGACGCGGCTTGCGGCGACGATATCCGGCGCCTGGGACAAGTACGTAGTTGATGGGCTGGTGAATGCGAGTGGATGGGGAGCGCGCTTCGGATCTATCGCGCTGCGGGCCGTGCAGACGGGATTCTGGCAAAACTACGCGCTCCTGTTCACGGTAGGTTTGTTTTTGTGTCTGTTCTTATATGAGCGCTCCGCGCTCCTGGAGTTGGTCAGGGGGTTGTACAGAGCGGCGACTGGAAAATGAGCTGCATCGCGATACGATTTTTTCGGCCTCAAATAAATCGAAGGCCGTTTGATGAACTGATCGAGGAGACTGATTAAATTATGCCTGGGCATGCGGAGATCTTCGGGATCGGGATTCTTTCGTGGGTGACGTGGCTGCCTGCTATTGGATCGCTAATAATCCTCTTCTTCAACAGAGAGAAAAACGATCGCATCCGTTGGTTCGCCAACGTCTGGATCGTTATCTGTTTTCTCGTTTCGATTCCGCTAGTGACGGGTCTGTTTTCGATGGGCGGGTTGATACGAGGCGGACCGGGATACGATCGCGCATTGGCCGGGCTTCAATTTATCGAGGACCACGATTGGATTCCGCTGATTGGAGCGAGGTACACACTTGGAATCGATGGACTCGCGCTTGTCCTGATTATGCTGACGACGCTGCTCGGCGTCATATCGGTGGTGTGCTCGTGGTCGTATATACGCGAGAAAGGCCGCGAAAAAGAGTACTACGTAGTGCTGCTGCTGCTTCAGAGCGGCATGCTCGGAGCATTTGTTTCGGCCGATCTTTTTCTGTTCTTCATATTCTGGGTAGTGTTGTTCGTCCCGATGTATTTCATTATTGGGATATGGGGCGGCAAAAATCGGCTTTATTCGGCGATTAAATTCTTTCTGTATACGCTGGTCGGCTCGGTGGTGATGCTGCTGGCGGTGCTGAAGCTCTATTTTATTTTTCCGGACGTGGTTCGCGCGCAACGGCCTCAGGTAGAAGCGACCGCCCGCCAAATCGCTGTCAGCCAGGAAACGGGACAGGTCAACGATCGAATGCTCAATCTAGCGCTCGACGCGATGCGCCGGGTTGACGACCGCAATTTGCCCTCCGGATATGTTAGCAGCACGTTCAACATTACCGCGCTTACTTCGATTGGGCCTCACATAAAAGCGGTCTTCGGCCTGTCGCTTGTAATCTGGCTTTTTATCGGATTCGCTCTTTCGTTTGCGATCAAGGTTCCGATGTTTCCGTTTCACACCTGGCTTCCGGATGCGCACTACGACGCGCCGACGGCCGGTTCGGTCATCCTGGCAGGCGTGCTGCTGAAGATGGGTACCTATGGGTTCATGCGTTTTTCATTGCCGATCTTTCCGGATGCGGCGGCCGATCCGTCCGTGCGAAAGGTGATGATAACGCTTTCAATCATCGGGATTATTTACGGCGCGTTAGTCGCCATGGCGCAAAAGGACGTTAAGAAGTTGATAGCGTACTCGTCGGTATCCCACCTGGGATTTGTCATGCTGGGGTTGTTCGCGTTAAACCCGAGCGGGATTAACGGCGCGGTAATGCAGATGATCAATCACGGCATATCCACGGGCGCGCTGTTCCTGCTTGCGGGCATCTTATACGAGCGGCGGCATACCTACGAGATCGCCGAGTTCGGCGGCCTTGCGAGTGTGATGCCTATCTTTTCTACTATTTTTCTTATAGTGACCCTGTCTTCTTTGGGTCTGCCGCTGACGAACAACTTTATCGGCGAATTTCTGACGCTTCGAGGTGCGTTCGAAGCGCGAGTCCTGTGGGGCGTGCTTGCGACGACGGGTGTAATACTCGGCGCGGCGTATATGCTCTGGCTCTATCAGCGGGTATTCTTCGGCCCGGTTACCAACCCCGCGAATGAGAAGCTGAAGGATCTGGACAGAAGAGAGCTCTGGCAGTTCGCGCCGCTGATCTTTTTGATCTTCTGGATAGGAGTGTATCCCGATCCGGTGCTGTCGTATGTGAGGCCGCAGACCAATACGGTTGTCGGCCTCGTGCAGCCGGACTATTTCCGCGTTGGGCCTTCAGCCGAGCGCAATCTCGCCGAAAGTGTTCCGTCGGAACCGACGGCGCCGGCCCATTCACAATCATCGGAGCCTGATGCTCGGGCAAAATAGACTGCGCACTGTTGAATCCTTTGAGCAACGTGACCACGAAGAGTTAAATAGACGATGCTAGCACTTCTACAACAAACTTCGGATTTTCAGATCATCTCGCGCGAGACCGTGCAGTTGATAATGCCGGAAGTCATACTGACGGTATTCGGTTGCGCCGCCCTGGTTCTTGACGTGATGCTGCCCCGCGCGCTCAAGAAAGTTGTAGCCTGGGTCTCTCTATCGGGTGTCGGCCTCTCGCTCGTATCGCTTGGCATTCTTTATCCGAACCTGGTCAACAATCAGAGCGCGCGAGTCGGTTTCTTTGAGATGATCCTCGTGGACGACTATGCGGTTGTATTCAAGCTGATGTTCCTGATCGGCGCCGCGATCTCGATCATATTATCGATCAAATATCTGGACGAAGAAGGCGAGCAGCACGGCGAGTACTACTCCCTGATTCTCTTTTCCGTCGTCGGAATGATGTTCATGGCGTCGGCGGTTGATCTGCTCTCGCTTTTCATCTCGCTCGAGCTGATGGCGATTTCGGTCTATATTCTCGTCGGCTATTTGAAACGCGATCGCAAGTCGAATGAAGCCGCTATGAAGTATTTCCTGCTCGGCGCGTTTTCGTCAGGCGTGTTGTTGTATGGAATGTCGATGGTATATGGACTGACCGGCTCGACGAATCTGGCGAAGATCGCGGCGGCCATTCCCAACGTTCTGAAGATAGACGTCGTGAAGACGATGACCGAAAGATCGGTCATGGATATGAGATATCTGCTCCTGTTGTCTATGGTTTTCATGGCGGCGGGAATGTTTTTCAAAATCGCGGCGGTTCCATTTCATATGTGGGCGCCGGACGCCTACGAAGGCGCTCCGACTTCCATTACGGCGTTCATGTCGGTAGGCGTGAAAGCCGCGAGCTTCGCGATGTTCGGACGGCTTTTCCTGTACGGCTTGCCGGATTTGCGTGCGACGATCGCGGGTAATGCGGCGGATTCTGTTCCCAGCCTTCCCGGCTGGGCGGTACTGCTTGGAGTGATTTCGGCAATTACGATTGTGTGGGGCAATCTGGGAGCGCTGACGCAGAATAATCTGAAGCGCCTGCTGGCTTATTCGTCAATTTCTCACGCGGGCTATACGCTGTTGGGACTGATCGCGGGAAATCAAACCGGCTATATAGGCGTCGTGTTGTACCTGTTTATCTACACGATAATGAACCTCGGAATCTTCGGCTGTATTATCGCGCTGAAACGAAGAGGCATCTCGGGCGACAACATCAATGACCTGAACGGGCTTATAAAGAAGGCGCCCTGGCTTACGGTAATGATGACGATTTTTCTGCTCTCGCTGGGCGGCATACCTCCGACTGCGGGCTTCATCGGAAAGTTTTATCTGTTCGGCGGGTTAATCGAGACCGGCAATCCCTGGCTCGCGCGGCTCGCGATTCTCGCTGTCGTGATGACGGTTGTATCGCTGTATTACTACCTTCGATTTGTAAAACACATGTACATTGAAGAAGAAACCGAAACGACGCCGCTCGCCCCTTCGCGAGTGCTGAACTGGACGCTTTCGGTTGCGGCGGTTGTGATCGTTCTTATCGGGGTTTATCCGAAGTGGTTTATCGACATTTCTCAGCGCGCCGCGCGGTCTCAAGCGCTTAAAACCTATAGCTACAAAGCGGAAGAGGCAGAACAGCCGCTCGAATTGCCTGGAAGCATGGGCGCGCCTTCTAGATAGGACTCTTGACGCGCTAGATAGCCTCTTGACGCGGAGTCTCTTTTACATCATCTATTAGGCTCTTCTATAGCGTTGCCGTCTCGCTCTCTACTTCTTGAAGAATAGCTCCTCTATATTCCAGTAAGTATAATTCGCAAGCGATGACGGCTTGACGTTGCCGATGTTGTTCTTTGCCGCTATGGCGTAGTTGGCGACTATGAGGTCAATCTCCGGCAAGTACTCCGACCATATCTCCATCGCCTCGCAGTAGCTCTTCCGCCTCAGGTTCATGTCTATGGTGCTCGAGCATACCGAGATCAAATCGGTGAATCTCTTCTCCCATTCGGTCGAGGGCGCCTTTTGATTCGGAAATGCATAGTAATCATTTGAGCCGGGAAGAAGGACGTTCTTCGCCTCGATGGGATCGGGCGGAACGCCCGACTGCCATGATCCGATAACGGCATCGAAGTCGCGGGAGCGGCGGAGTTTGTCGACGATCAGATTGTAGTCGCCCGGTTGAAAGTTGACCCCTATGCCGATCTTTGCCAAATCATCCTTAATCAGGGTGCCGGTGTTCACGCGAGAGGCACGGCTGGCGTTTGTCGTAAGATTGAACTCCACCGCGCGTCCGTTTGAATCGACTAACTGCCCGCTTCCATTTCGATTCAGGCCTATTTCACTCAACAGCGCAAGCGCTTTACCGGGGTCATAGGGATATTTGGCCGCGTTGTCGCAATACCAGAGTTTGTTGGCAGGAGGGTCGAACGAGTATATGGGAGAGCCATGACCAAAGAGAGTCGTGCGCACCAGCCCTTCGCGATCTATGGCGTACGAGATGGCCTGTCTGAACTTCTTGTTTCGAAACCAGCCGAGTTTGACAGGATCGACATAAGGACGCCCTTTTTTATCAACGCCAGTATCCTGGTTAAAAACCAGGTACGTCGTGTTGAAGCCGGGCAGCTCGTACAGCGTGTAGTTTCCGGAGGTCTCCCCTCGCTTCATCATTTCCACGGCGTCCGGATTGATATCGTGAATCATATCGGTATCGCCGTTGCCGAACTTAAGCGCCATCGTATCGAAAGTCGGCACGATCAGGAAAATTATCTTATCTATATAAGGTAGGCGCTGGCCTTTCTGATCGACCTTCCAATAGTAGGGATTTCGCACCAGCACTACGCGCTGGTCGGGCACGAACTCTGAAATGCAATATGGCCCAAGGCAAACGATGTCTTCCGGATTGCTGTTCAACTGAAGCGTCTGTTCGAACTGCCCGTCTTTGTAGGCCTTTTCCCATTTGTGTTTCGGAAGAGGAAAGGCATTGTTGAGCGCCGCGACGAATAGCGCGTTTGGTTCCTTCAAGCGAAACCTGATCGTGTAGTCATCGACCTTCTCGACGACCGGCAAAGTTTTGTCCGATTGAATCAATAAATCGCGCGCGGACGCCGCAATATTGGGATCGAACATGACTTGGAAAGTGAACATCACGTCGTCGGCAGTGAAGGGCGCGCCATCCGACCAGAGTAGACCTTTGCGAAGATGAAAGGTCCATTCGAGGCCGTCAGGCGAAGCTTCCCAGGATTTGGCTACTCCGGGGATATCCTTTTGTTGCTCGTTGTCGTAATCAGTAAGTGCTTTGAATACCACGTTGTTAATTACCCAGGCCGTGGAAGTCTCTACGCTTACAATGGGGTTAAAACTCTTCGGATTTGATGGGATAGCCATCACGAGCGTGCCGCCGTAACTGCCGACCGAAGCGTCGGTGACGTAAGCGTCTTCCGGCACGGCTCCGCGGAATGGAGGATCCGCGACGCCCGTTGAACCCCTGGTTCGGCCCTTGCTGCTGCACGCCAACGCTCCTGTAAGCAGCGCCAGGATACAGACGAGCACAATAATTCTGCTTCTTGTCATTTATTAGCCCCGTAGCGAGTAAGCCTACAGTCTTGCCGATGAATGCGAAACAATCAGAGCGACGATACATTCTTCTCGCGATTACTGTCAAATTTCGGGCACATCCAGGATCATCAATGATCATCAGTGAAATTTGTTTAATCTCTCGGCGAGGCTTGATCCCACGACCTGGATATAGTCTGATTGCGGTATGGGCAAGGCGGAGGACGATGCAAGCTGGCGGAAGGCGCTTGCCAGCGTAGGGCTGGCGCTGGCGATTCCAACGATGATAGCGGTGCCGGCGCTAATCGGCTGGTATATGGATAAGCGATACGGAACTTCGCCGGTATGGCTGATTGTCTGGTTGATCGCAGGCCTGGTGAGCGCGGCGTTTGACGTCTACCAGCTTATGAAGCGCTTCGGTCAGTTCAAATGACCGCAATTTTATGCGGCAACCCGCTCGATCAAACCTTTGCCACGTGATCGACAACCTTCTGTCTCTGCTCATCAAAGTACAGCACGCGTCCTTCACGGTATGATTGGACGCTCATGGCTATCGGTGCCAGGGCCTTATAGCCGGTCATCGCGTCGAGCACCGGTGTTTCGCGAGTGCGCACGCACTTTATGAAATTCTCCATGTGAGACTCGCGAGGCTCGCATTCAAGCATCATCTCGATAGTGCCGTACTTCTCCTTGAATTTTTGCTTTGCGATCCTCTGCGGCGTGACCGTGATGAAGTTGACGGTTTCCTCGAACCTTCCGTTGGGAACCATCATGATAGTTCCTTCGTGTCCGCGTATCAGCCCTGATATGTGCGAGTCGTTGGTCATGGTTGAACTGATAACCACCATATGACCCTGCGGGTACTCCGCGGTAAGCGTGAAGGTGTCGGGAACCTCGCGCTCGTCTTTGAAGATGTAAATTCCGCCGGTTCCGCTGACACGGCTCGGGAACTGAGGCTCACCCCAACAGAGATTCATCGGCGCCAACACGTGATAGAAGAGATCGGTAGCGATCCCGCCGGAATAATCCCAGTATTTTCTGAACCTGAAGAATCGATCGGGATCGTATCGGCGTTCGGGAGCGCTTCCGAGCCACGCCTTCCAATCAATGAAATCATCGCCTTTGCCGTCTGGACCGGCGGCCGGATCGATGCGCCAGTTCCACTCGCCGTCGGTTGAGTTTCGGTGATAGGAACCCTGACTCATCACGAGCTTTCCGATCATTCCGTCCTGAATGGCCTTGCGAGCCTTCCACCATTGATCCGAGCTCGTCGTCTGCGATCCTACTTGCAGAACCCGGTTTGTCTTCTTCACGGTTTCGACAACGGCCCTGGCCTCGTCGAGCGTGTGGGTCATGGGTTTTTCGAGATAAACATCCTTGCCCTTATTCATCGCGTCGATTGCCATCTTCCCGTGCCAGTGATCGGGCGTGGCTATTATCACGGCATCGACGTCCTTGCGCTCCAGAAGCTCTCGATAATCGGCGATCGCATCGCACTTCGCGAGCTCGGCGGCCGTCCGGCGGCGCTTGACGTAAACGTCGCAAACGGCAATGACCTGCGCGGGCGTGAGCGGCTTTTGGCCGGTCTCCATGGCCCAGCGCAGCAAATCCCTGCCGCGTCCGCCGACGCCTATCAGACCGAGGCCGACTTGATCGTTAGATCCGATAATTTTACCGCTGGCTTTGCCTGTTTTGCTTAGAGCGCCGATTGCGGCGCTGGCTCCCACCGCGGTTTTGACGAAGTCTCTGCGATTCACCTTCGATTCCATTGACCACCTCGCGCCGGCTTTATTACCGACCTGCCGGTCAGTCTGGGTTGATAAGAATAACTAAATGACAAGAATTGAGCGACGGAATACGGCGGAAAAGCTGCTCGCGAAAAGCCGCGCGTTTCCGCCCGCTATATATGACATACCGGGGCAGCCCTTTCAAGGACAAGAGAAGAGAACAGTACAAGAGAAGAGAAGAGAGAGGACAAGAGAGAGGCGAACAGGACAAGAAAGATGCAGGCAATTGAGATGCGCATGTAACAACAGAGACTCGATGCAACAGAGATGCGGCGACGAAATAACAATCCCTTTCTTGTTTGGCCCTAATCATCATGCAGTGTTGATTGACGTCAAATCCGGCAGTCTGATATCACTTGCGTGAATCGTGGTACATGATTCTTGGCGGCGTGATGGAGACTCGCTATGAAAAATCTCAGCGACCGGATTGCAATCATTGGAATGGGCTGCACGAAGTTCGGCGAACACTGGGACAAGAGCGCCGACGATCTGATTGTCGAAGCCGCTTATGAGGCCTTCGAGGATGCCGGCGTCGAACCTGATCAGATCGAAGCCGGATGGGTTGGAACTCTGACCTCGGGCATCTCGGGTCTGAGCCTGACGCGGCCGCTCAAGCTCCAGTATATTCCGGTTACGCGCGTTGAGAATATGTGCGCGACTGGACAGGACGCGCTGCGCAACGCGGCGTTCGCGGTCGCCGCCGGAGCCTACGATCTGGCTCTGGTAGTCGGTTTCGAGAAACTCAAGGATTCCGGCTACTCCGGGCTGCCGGGCTCCGCGAGCAGCGTCATCGGCGCGGGCAATACGGCCCCTGGAGCGTTCGCGCTTGCCGCAACCAGGTACTTCCATCGGTACGGTGTCGGAAAAGAAGAGCTCGCCAAGATCTCGGTGAAGAACCACTACAATGGCGCGCGCAACAAGAAGGCCCACTTCCAGAAGGAGATCAGCGTTGAGCAGGTCTTGAAGGCCCCGATCATCGCATCTCCTCTCGGCCTGTTTGACTGTTGTCCGACGACTGATGGCGCGGCGGCGGCGGTAATCACGCGGACCGATCTGGCGCCGAAGTTCAAGAAGGATTTTGTGACGATCAAGGCGATGGGGCTTGCGGTCGGACCTGGAACCGGTCGTCTCGATCCTGACTTTGATTTTACGAGTTTCCCGGAAACTAGAGCTGCGTCGAAGCAGGTCTACGATCAGCTCGGCATCAAGGAGCCTCGCAGAGAAGTTAGCATGGCTGAAGTCCATGACTGCTTCTCGATAACAGAGATGATTATCTATGAGGACCTCGGATTCTCTGAGCCCGGCAAGGCCAAGGCGGATATCGATGCGGGTTCTTTTACTCTTAATGGCGATCTCCCGGTAAACACGGACGGCGGATTGAAGTCATTCGGACATCCGATCGGCGCCAGCGGGCTGCGCATGCTCTATGAGATTTACGCCCAGCTTCAGGGACGTGCCGGCGAGCGTCAGGTCAAGGACATGAAACTGGGGCTGGCCCACAACCTCGGCGGAAACCCGGGATCGTTTACCTGCTCCGTGATTGCGCTTGGGCATCCGTAGGCGCTCAGGAGCAACAGGATGAAAGAATGTTCACCGATATAACTGCCTCAATCGGACTCGACAACGCCCATTGCTCGGTCAGAAATCCCGACCTACCGCCAACGCCCACTTTTAGATAGCTTCCGGCTTCCGATGCTCATATAATCCAGGGGACGGATTGCTCTCGTAATGATCCACTGTAGGACTTCTTCAGCTTGAGTAGAGGAGATCGGGCTCATTCTACTGCGCCGGTCCGTAATTATATGCAAAAGCAGATTAGGATTTTCTTACCGGTAATCGCACTTTTATCGGTCGCATCACCTCACTGGATAGGCAGAACCGCCGAAGCCGGGGCTCGCGTCCACGCACCGGTCGCTGGAGGCATCGCGGATGTCAGCATAACAAAAATCGGATCGCCTAATCCGGCCCCTCCCGGAAGCGACATCGTCTATACACTGATTGTCACTAACAATGGTCCGGAAGTCGCGACTGCTGTGGTGCTCAACGACCTTCCAAGCGCGGTCACGACATTTCAGTCTATCGATGCGCCTGGTTGGACTATGCAGACACCGGCGGCGGGAGCGACAGGAAGTATCTCCGGAAGAATTTCGGCCATTCAGCCTGGTTCCTCATCCATCATAACGATCGGCATGAAGCTCATCGCGAATATTCCCATCGGATCGGCTTTTTCGAACGTGGCCAGCGTCAGCGGAGACTTTTCAGATCCCAATCCAAATAACAACTCGGCAACACAGATCACGAATGTCTCGGGTTCCACCGCGCGGGCTAATCTGGTAGTCAGTCTGGTCTCGGGCCCGGAGCCGGTCGCTTCAGGCCAACGGCTTACCTACACGTTAACTGTTACCAATCTCGGACCCGATGCGGCGAGCGACGTGTCGGTTATAACGACAGTTCCGGCGAATACGACGCTGGCGGCTGTTGTTTCAAACGGCAGCAAGTGCTTAGTTCCTCCGATCGGCGGCATCGGTACAGTTTCATGCAATTTCCCTTCGCTGCAAGTAAACGCCGCCGTAAGCGTTACGGTCACTGTTAACGTCATCGCGCCATCCGGTTCGGCCATAAACGAATCCGGGAGAGTCACTAGCGGAACGATTGATCCAATTCCCGCGAGCAACTCGGCATCGGGTATTGCAACCGTTCAGGGCGGCGGAATCGTGAGGCTTCGATGGACCCAACCGACGCCCACCGCCGCAAATCCAATTCCGGCGCCGACGACTCTGATCGCCGCGCCTGGAGGCGGGACGGGAAGAGAAGTAGAAGCCGATTCCGCCGATATTACGCCACAGGACGCGCTCGACATAACCGGACCATGCACGCTTGTTCGAGTGAACGTTTACAAATCCGAGATCACGCCCGTTCAGACTGTAGTTTCCAACCGCTGGGCTTCAGTTCCACCGGATCAATTGGAGGCCACGATGGCGGTTGCGCCGGCCGGCTCATTTTACATCGTCACGAACGTGTGGAACTGCGCCGGCACGGAAGTTGAGAGCGGCGGTTCGAATCAGACGGGCGTTCCTATAGGCCCTACCTTCGAGCGAATAAAGGTGAAGCCCACGGGAAAGATGAAGATATTTGGAAACGGATTTACTGATCCGACGACCATCTACATAAACGGAGTCGCCTTCACGCGCGCAGCCGTGTTTAACGACAGCACGTCCCTCGTTCAGAAAGGTCCGCTGACGGACGGGCGATTCTCACTCGATCTGCTGCTGCCCGGTGTCCCGGCGGTAGTGAGCGCGCAAACGAGCAACGGCGGGATCGGCAGCACGACTTACACTCTACCTGCCGACTTCGTCAGTGTGAACAAGACTTCGGCGCCGGAATTAAAGAGACCAGCGAGCAAGAAGGAGGTAGCGCATGCCTCACCGTTTACGCAAAGCGGCGGCTCGGCTCACGGCCGCCGTTAGCATAGCGGTTCTTCTTTGCAGCCTGGCGCCGCGGCGCATTCTCGATTTCAGCGTAAGCGCGCAAACAACCTCGGGTCAGATCAGCGGCTACGTGCACGACCAGCCCGGCGCGCCGTTGGCTAACGCCAAAGTAACTCTCGTCAACCTCAACAACGGCAATATCCGATCAACAAGAACCGATCAGGCCGGCTACTATGAGCTTCCGTTTCTTCCTCCCGGAGTCTATAGCGTAACCGTGTCTATGCCCGGTTATATCGACGACGGCTACGCGGATGTGAGAATACAACTCAACCGGATGAACGTCGTACTACCGCCGCTCTTCTTGAAATCGGCAACTACAGCCGGTTCTACGGCTCCAACGCCGCCGTTGAAGGCCGTGACCGAAGTTGTCCCGCTTGCTAACGGCTCCAATGCGGCGCGTCAGGGCAATTTCGTCGAGCAGCAGCTCGAAGCGCTTCCGCTGGGCGGCACGACCGATATGCGGACCTTTGATGAATATGCCTTGCTGGTTCCCGGAGTTTCACCGCCTCCGTTCACGCCGGGAGTTCGAGGGCCTGGGGTCGGCTACGGCATCGGCACGGCCGGGCAGTTTTCCGTCAACGGACAGCGCGCTCGCTCCAATAACTTCACCGTCGACGGCTCGGACAACAACGATCCCGATGTTGGAGTTCGCCGGCAGGGATTCGTGGCTTTGCTGCCTCAGGCAATCGAGTCGATAAGAGAGTTCCAGATTTCTACATTGTTGTGGGACGCCGAGCTCGGCCGGAACTTCGGATCGCAGGTCAACGCGGTCTCGAAGGAAGGCAGCAAGGCTTTTCACGGACAGTTGTACGGGTTCTTTACCGATTCAGCGTTGAATGCGCGCAACTTCTTTGACTACACGGGCGGGTCTGTCGGATCGGCGCTTGCGGCGAGAGGACAGGCGGCGCTTCAAACCGGCGGGCCGTCCGGAGGAAAGGACCCCTTTACTCGCACCCAGGCAGGGTTCGTGTTCGGAGGGCCGATCATTAAAGATCGCACTCAATTCTTCACGAGCTTCGAACGCGAAGACGTGAACGCATCAACCGAACAACATTTTTCAACGCCTACAGCAAACGAACGCGACTTCCGTTTTTACCTGGGCCGTGTTCTCAACCGAACCGCGCCTCAGAGCTTTGGTGTCAGGCACCCGTTTCCGCAATCTTCGCCGCTCCTGATCTTCGGAGCGCTGGGCGGAGCGACGCCTTTGGGCCAGAACATACTTTCGCTCTATCCGCTCCCAAACAATCCGCGGGGGCCTTACGGACCAAATACATTCACGCGGATATTGCCTGCCGATGGCGACGGAGCCGTTTTCTCATTCAAGATCACGCAGAAAGTATTCAACGCGAGTGAGCTCAACGCGCGATACAATTTCACTGACGACGACCGCTTGCTGCCGAGCATCAACCGGGCAATTAATTCGACTACGGAAGCGAATACCCGTTCGCAAAATCTGTCGCTAATTTTCGACACGCCCCTTCGGCCTTCGCTGTTCAACCAGGCGCGCTTTTCTTATGGGCGAACGCGGCTCGGGTTCAACGATGTCTCGGGGAGTCCGCTCGAATTCCAACGCACTTCCGGAGCACAGGTCGGAGGAACCGTCTTCACTTCTCAGACCGGCTTGATAGGCGGGCTGCTCGTCGAGCCTTTCAGCCCAATCGGCATCGACGTTTTCACGTTTCCGCAGGGCCGAGCCAATAACACATTTCAGTTCGCGGATTCCATCTCGTCGACGCGCGGCGTGCATACGTTGAAGTTCGGCGCGGATATTCGGCGCGTCCAGTTGAACAGCTTTCAGGATCGCAACTACAGGCCTCAAGTAGTCTATGGAAACGGAGCGCTTGTAACCGGAAACTTCCTCGAAAGCGGGCCGACGCCTCCGGGCTCGCCGATACCTTTTGTAGTCGACGGCAGACAATTCCTGATGCCGGGCGTCGCTCTCGCCGCGATTGGTTTACCGTCGTCGATCTTTCAGACAATCACGTTCGGCGCTCCCGATTCGCACATAGGTCTGCGCCACACCGAATACGACTTCTTCGTCAACGACAATTGGCGGGCTCGGCCGAATCTGACCTTCGATGCCGGTCTTCGCTACGAGTACAACACCGTTCCGGGCGAGATTAACAACCGGATCGAAGACGCGATCACGCTCAAGAACGTTCCTCAGCCGGGCTCTTCATTCTTCGACACCGGCGAGCGAACCGCCGCATTCAATGCCGCGGCTGCGGCCTATCAGCAGGTGCTCGGAGGCCGGAACCGAATTTACGAGCCCGACCGGAATAACTTTGGACCTCACCTCGGATTCGCATGGAGCCCGCTATCGGACAACAAGACTTTCGTTCGCGGCGGATTCGGAATTTATTACGACGCTATACTCGGCGCCGTTGTGAGTCAGTCGCGGAATGTCTTTCCCAACGAGATACCGATCAATATCGATCCCCAGTTTCTCGGCTTCAACGTGTTCAGCCTGAACAATCCTTCGTTCCTGCAACTGACCTCCAGAGGAAGGACCGCCAGCTTGATAGCGCCTGGAACACTCAATCAGTTTGGAGGAACGCCCGCCGATTTCGTCGCGTTGATAGGTTCGGCGCTATTACAGAATCAAAAAGGCGGCGGGCTGGCGTTCACGCTGCCCGACAAGAACCTTCGCACGCCTTACGCTCAACAATGGCACTTGACCCTGGAGCGGCAGATTACAAACGACTATCTATTTTCGATCGCCTATGTCGGTACAAAGGGGACGAAGCTGACTCGGCTTGTGACGCCGAACTTCGGGCCCAACCTCACGCCCGCGATAGCGACCGCGCTTGGACAGGGAGCGCCCGGCGTAGTCTTTCCAATAACGCCTACGGTTTCCGCTGACAACGCGGCCAGCTTACGCCGCGACCGTCCGGCGCCGGCGCTCGGGGCGTTTCAAATATTCGAGAACTCGGCCGCGTCCAACTACCACTCGCTGCAGCTTGAAGCTCGCAAGCGATACTCGCATCGTTACACATTCACCGCGGCATACACGTGGTCTCATGCAATCGACGATGTCTCGGATGTGTTTCCGATCGCGGGCGCTCCAATAATTGCCCAGGACTCCCAAAATCTGAGACTCGATCGAGCAAGTGCGAACTTCGACATCCGTCATCGCTTCTCGGCTTCGGTAGTCTGGGATCTGCCGTTCTTTGTGGATTCAAACGCGGGAGCGGCCAGATGGTTGGGCGGATGGCAACTGGCTTCGATCTTTCAGGCGCACACGGGACAGCCTTTCACTCTGAACGTACCGGTCGATGCGAATCTGGACGGAAATCTGACCGATCGACCTTCCACCACAGACGGATTGACCTTCTTCGACGGTCACGGCAGGCAGCGAGTAAGCGCCGATCCTGCCGCAAAAATCGAGTCGTTTTTCATCAGCGGTCAAGACGGGGCCGTAGGCCGAAACACGGTTCGCGCGGATGGATTCCTGAACTGGGACGTGGCGTTGAATAAAAATTTCAGATTCACGGAACGGCAGCGATTGGGCTTCCGAGCGGAGTTCTTCAACGCGCTGAATCGTGCAAACTTCGGAACGCCTATTCGAACGATAGGCGCTCCGGGATTCGGCTCCGCAATCGACACCGTGAACCGCGCCCGCACGATTCAATTCGCCCTCAAGTATAGTTTTTGATAGGACGCGCATAGCGCTGCTCGCACCCAGATAGGAAAAGAACGCGGCAAACTGATCGCAGCGGAGCGCGGAAGCGCGGATTCGTACTTATCCTACTCATGATCTTATTTGACATCCTGATAAACAAAGCATAGAAAGAGACGCCGAGCTGAAAGACGAATCCCCCGACGAGCTGGTCCAGATTCAAAATAGACGGCTTAGTTCTCCAGGAGAATTCTTTATGAAAGAAATAACCTCGGGTTCTGATCTACAACAGGGATTGCACCGCCGAAACTTTCTCAAGACACTCGTATGGGGCGGAGGCGCAGGCCTTTGGTCTTTAACCTCGGGCTCAAGAGCAGCTCTTGGGGACGGCAAGGCTGATGTCCTGTTACTGTCCTGTATCGACTACCGGCTGGTTGATTACACGGTGCATTACATGGTTGGCCGCGGTTTACGCGATAACTATGACTATGTGATCTTAGCCGGAGCTTCCCTGGGTGCAATAACAGACAAATATCCTGAATGGAACAAGACGTTCTGGGACCACCTTGGTCTGGCAATAAGGCTACACGGCATTCACAAGGTAATGGTCATGGATCATCGAGACTGTGGAGCATATAAGTTGATTTTGGGAGAGAATTGCTGCAAGCCTCGGGAGAAGGAAACGAAGGAACATAGAACTCAGATGCAGAGCCTCGAGAAAGCGATCAGAAAGAAATATCGAGATCTCGAGGTGGAGTTACTATTGATGGACCTCAACGGCGTCGTAGAAAAAATCTAAGCAGCGGAAGAACTCAAAGTCTAAGACTTGCAGAGTAGAGACGAGCGGTCTTAGCGAGTCAAGAGCGCGCGCTATGCGAGCTGCGAGTCGCGGCACGAGTAGAGCCTGCGCCCGCAATTGGGAGGAGACGCGGCCAGTGGACCAAACCCAACGTAGGCGCGTTGATCCAGTCACAATGCCATAGTCATAGAGTTGTCATAGCTGCCCGCGTTGACACTGATTCAACCTCATTCTTATACTCACCTCAAATGCGAGCACTGGCGCTTGACCTGGGCGCAAAAAGAATCGGAATCGCCATATCGGACGCTCTAGGGATTACGGTGCGTCCGGTTGAGACCATTCGCCGCTCAAATCTGTCGAGAGACATCGCAAGATTGAAACAGCTTGTCGAAGATTTGGAGCCGGAGGCTATCGTGGTCGGGCTCCCTCTCAGAATGGATAACACCATCGGCGACGCGGCCCGCGGGGCGCTGTCATTCGCGGATAGACTTCGCGCGGAGCTTGCCCTGCCCGTGTTCACGGAAGATGAGCGATTGACTAGTTATGAAGCCGACCAGATGATGATCGAGCGGTCCTTCTCGCGCAAAGAAAGGCGCGAGCGCTCCGACGAATACGCAGCAATGATTATATTGAGGGATTTTTTATCGAGAACCCTGAATCAAAACTGACACGGGATGAATCAGACCTCACCGTCGACGATTCGTCCTCGGCCGCCCCAGCAGAATATTCGAGTCGCTTAAATCCGCGCACCGGGCACAATCGCGGGAGGTCGAAGCTTGCTGCGCTCGGCGCGATCGTTATTGCAGCGGGCTTGTTCCTGCTGCTGTTCGCCGGCTGGGTCAGAAGCAGCGTCCATAAATCGATTTCCCATAATGCCGAGGATCGCGTCGTAACAATAGAGCCGGGAATGAGCACGCGCGCAATTGCATCGAAGCTCGCTTCGGCCGGAATCGTGGAGCATCCATACGCGCTGGCAGTCTATTTGTATGCGACAGGCCGCGGCGGAAATTTAAAAGCCGGAGATTACAAGTTCGCCTCGCCCATTACACCGCTCCAGGCCATCGACAGAATCAAGCGAGGCGAGATAGCGCTCGAGCGGTTCACGATACCCGAGGGATACAATCGATTCGACATAGCCGAGGAGTTATCCCGCACGGGAAGAGGAGCCGGCGATCATTTCCTCAGGCTGATGAACGATACCGGTCTCATAGCTCACTGGGCGCCGTCGGCCCGGAATCTCGAAGGCTATCTCTTTCCCGACACGTATCAGTACAGCGGCAAGACGACTGCTGAAGAATTGATCAAGATGATGGTGAGGCGATTCGATGATGTATTTACATCCGAGTGGGCGACTCGCGCCTCGTCTTTGGGAATGACGGTTCAACAGATCGTGACTCTTGCTTCGATAATTGAAAAGGAAGCCGCGTCGCCTGAAGATCGCCCGCTTATTTCTTCCGTGCTATACAACCGGCTGAAGAAAGGGATGCCTCTTGCAGCCGATCCTACCTTTATTTATGCGGCGCTGCTGGAAAAAGACTACGACGGCAATCCGAATCAGCCGCGCCATCGCCGCCGCGATTCTCTCTACAATACTTATAAGTACCCTGGACTTCCTCCTGGCCCGATAGCTTCACCGGGACGGGCTTCGCTTGAAGCGGCGCTTTATCCCGCTCAAACGGATTACTTCTATTACGTGCTTTCGATTGGAGGCAAACATAAGTTTTCTCGAACCGCCGCGGAACACGAGGCAGCGGTAGCGGAATATAGGCGGCTGAGGGATTCTGGAGCGCTCTCTAACGGAGGACGTTGAGAGAGGTCGCGATTTGGCGTGAATTGAATTGCCTATTTAAGAGGTATTGTACGCACGCCGCGGGCCCGCACCCCGGCGGCCTCTCTCCACTGATTTAGAAGAGAATGCTCATGCAGGTGAGGCTTCCTTCGGCCTTTCGCAATTCCGACGTATCGATGACATCTATCGGGCCGTGGATGTTCTCAATCAATTCGGCGGTTTCCGGGAAGCTGGATTGCACGCATACTGCGTTATTGACTCGAAGGACGTTCGCCGACCACGGTTCGGAGGCTGGTGTGTGCACGAGCCGGAAGCCGCGCAGCGGTTCGACATCGATCCAGTCCTTATTGACCAGTAAGGTCTCATCGTCGATTGACGTGACCGCGGACTTTAGATGAAGACTGCCGCGAGTTTCGACGGACACCACTTTGTAGCGAAAGCCCCCGGTTAGTCGTCGAAGGTCTTCAATGCCTTTAGCGTTTGTCCGTTTCGATTCGCCCACGAAGATAGTCTTACCCACCTTGAGAACATCGCCTCCCTCAATAGTGGAGGGCAGCGAGATATGAACCGTCTCTTTGTGTTTAGACAGCTCACGCTCGATGAGGGCGACTTCTCCGCGGCGAGATTCAACACCTGGGCTGCACATTATCGCGATCTCATCCAGCACGATGGCTGTGTCTTCGACGAAGCACGAGTCGGGATACGACTCATTTCCCGTCAGTCGAATAACAGCCGCGCCATGTCGCTCCAACATCGCGCAATAATCGTGGTGCTGACGGATTGCGAGCTCGAGATCTATCGGCTCACGCTCGATAAACGTGAGCTCGCATCGTCCGATCAAAGGAGACACGGAATGGATAATGGCTTTGAGCACGGATCTATCTCCGCGGTCGGGCTCACCGATTCGGTATTTGTTACCACGACAGACTGAGCGTCACCGGGATTCCGGCGGCCGTTCCACCAGGCGCACCGGTATGGCCACACGCCTCCCCTGGCGAACTACCTCAACTTGAACGACGTTGCCGGGCTTCTTATCGTTGAGCGCATGCTGGAGATCATCTCCATTGCGCACGGGCTTGCCGTCTATCGTTACAATGACATCTCCAATCTGTTCGAGCGACGTGCCGCCGAAGAAAGACTCTCTGACTACGGCGCCGCGCAAACCCGCCGAAGCCGCTCCGCTTCCGCGGTAAACGCTCGCGACAACCAGTCCGTCTTCAACGGGAAGCCTGAATGCTCTGGCGATGCGTTGGGTAAGCGGTACGGTACTTACCCCGAGCCAGGGCCGCGTGATGTATCCTTTGGCGATCAGCTCTGGAATGATCTTCTTTGCGGTGTCGACTGGAACGGCGAAACCGATGCCGACCGAACCCTGCCCGTTCGGACTTATGATGGCGGTATTGATCCCGATCATCTGGCCGTGGCTGTTGAGCAGAGGGCCTCCGGAGTTGCCCGGGTTGATGGATGCATCGGTTTGAATGGCGCCTTCGATGGTGCGACCGGTCGGCTCTCTCAGCGGCCGCTCGAGTCCGCTGATGATGCCGGTAGTCAGGGTCCTCTGAAGCCCGAACGGATTTCCGATCGCGAGCACCTTCTGGCCGACCAATAGGCCTTTTGAGGTTGCGAGCTGAACTACTCTCAAGTGGTCCTTTGGCGCGGTCACTTTGATGACCGCAAGATCGTTATCGGGATCGACGCCGACCGTTCGAGCGGCATACTTCTCGTTCTCGATCTGAACTTCGAGCTGTGAAGCCTGTTGAACGACGTGATAGTTGGTCAGTATGTGGCCTTCCGCGTCAATGATCGAACCCGAGCCCGTGCCCTCTTGCGGATAGACGCCGAACCAGCCTTCGACGTAGCTCGTGTTCGTTATATTCACGACGCCGGGGCTGACCTCGCGATAGACCTCGATGTTGTTCTGCTCGTCGGTAACGACCGAAGGATCGGCGATGGCGAGTGGTTCAACCTTAATCTTTCCGGTTTCCAGCACCCTTTGAGCGCAAGCGACAACAACGGCTGCGAATAGCGCCGAGCCAAGGGCGAGGAGGATCAGTTGCCTTCCTGATACACGATACATAATTCGTCTCCCATTCAGTTCTTTCTGGCGCGTGTACTTGCCGCGCGAAATTATGGCCGGACTCAGAACCGCGGTACAAACCGGCGGACTCAAAATTCGTTTCAAGGGCCCAAGAAGTCGAGTTATCTTGCCGCCACAATCCATTATCTTGACGGCGTGGCAGTCCTCCCGGATCGCGAAAGAGCCTGCTTTATTATCAGCCAGCCGAAGAGCGCATTTCCTACAAGATATCGCCTCCACAATCGCCGAGGCTCCCGAGCCAGTCTGTACAGCCATTCAAGGCCGCCTTGCTGCATCCATCCAGGCGCGCGGCGAGAAAGCCCGCTCACGTGGTCGAACGTGCCGCCGACTCCGAGCGCGAAGCGAGCACCGGTTCGACTCAGATTTTCGCTGATCCACTTTTCTTGCCTTGGGGAACCCATCCCGACAAATAGAAGATACGCGCCGCTATTCTTAATACCTTCCGCGATCTCGCCCGATTCCGACGCTTCAAAATAGCCGTCGCGATGGCCCGCGACAATGAGTCCGGCATGTCGAGCCTTGAGTTGCGCAACCGTTCCCTCAATTGATGCGGCGGCTCCGCCGAGCAGATAAATCGGCCATCGCTTTTTCGCCGCGGCTCCGACCAGCCTCTCAAACAGATCGATGCCGGTTACTCGGCCTCTCAACGGATGTCCCAGCATTCTCGCCGCCCAGACTACCGACATACCGTCGGCGGTCAACAGGTCGGCATCGACGAGTATGTTTCTCAACGCCCGATCTCTTTGAGCCGCGACCACTTTGGAAGCATTGACAACGGCCATGTAGTGCGAGCCCTCTTCACTAATCATGTTCTCAATGCGCGCAGCCGCTTCATCTTCCGTGACGTTATCAACCGGAATGCCCGCGACGATCACTTGCTCGCGCCGAGGCATGCTCACTGCTGTCGCGACCGCCTCGGCGTCCGGTGAGACGAATCGCTCCTTCATAACATCGTTAGTCATTTCCTAAGCGTCCGGCTCTATCGAGATTTACCGTCTCGCGTATCGAATAGATCGCCTTGTTCTGAGACTCGTGATATGTCCGGACTACAAGTTCGGCCAGCAGCCCCATGAATACGAACTGCACCCCCATCGCGAACATGATCATCGCGAGCGTAGCGAGAGGCATGCGGTTGAGGTGAACGTTAAGAACGAGCCTGTAGTAAAGAGCAAGCGCGAACGATAGGACCGATACCAGCAGGCAAAATAACCCGGCCACTCCGAAGATATAAAGCGGCTTCGTCAAATAGCCCGCAAGGAACTTGATCGTGATCAGATCGAACAGCACTTTGGGAATCCGGGATAATCCGTATTTCGACTCGCCGCTCTCCCGTGCGTGATGCTTGACGGGCAGCTCCGTCACGCGCGCTCCTGCCCATGTGGCATAGATGGGTATAAATCTATGCATCTCTCCGTACAACTTGATCTCGGCGAGCACTTCTCGTCGATACGCCTTCAGGCTGCATCCATAGTCGTGAAGATGAACGCCGGTTACGCGCGAGATCAACATATTCGCGATCGCCGAAGGGAACTTGCGACTGAGCCAGCCGTCCTTGCGATCGATGCGCCAGCCTGAGACAAGATCATATCCTTCATCGAGCTTGTCCAGCAGCCGGACAATGTCCGCCGGATCGTTCTGGAGATCGGCATCCATAGGAATCAGGATCTGACCTTCGGCGTGGTCGATGCCCGCGCTCATCGCAGCCGTCTGCCCGTAATTTCGGCGCAGCGCTATGACTCTCACGCGACTGTCTCGCGATGCCAGGTCGCGCAGGCGGTCCAAGCTGTGATCGGTGGAGCCGTCGTCAATATAGATTACTTCGTAGGACCGGCCCGTTCCTTCGAGGGCCTGGATTAGCCGGCCGTTCAACAACGGTATATTGTCTTCTTCGTTGAAGACGGGGAGAAACACTGAAACGTCCGGACCGACGCGCTCGGCTCCGACCTCTCTTATAGTCTTTCGTTGCCGTTCGCTCATACGTCGATATGATCGCATCATTTCTTAGGATGGACTAGATAGTAGACTCGGAAAGCAAAGCTGTTCAAGCGCAGGCGGGCTCAACGGTTGACAGCGGACGCAACGCAGACAATCGCCGCGCGATCAAACCGACTGCGATTTGAACCATGCCGCGAATTTTTCGATCCCAGTTTCGATGGGTGTTTGTGGATCGTATCCGAGCAATCGACCGGCTTTCCCTATATCGGCGAACGTGATGGGGACGTCCCCAGGTTGAGGCGGTCTCCAATCGATCACCGCTTTAACGCCAAGGGCCTGTTCCAGCAGCGAAATCAGGTAGTTCAACTCTACAGCGCGAGATTCGCCGAGATTGAATACATCAAAGCGCTCGCCTTCGCTCTCCATCGCAGCGACTGTGCCCGCGACTATGTCGTCGATGTAGGTATAGTCCCGCTTTGTGGTTCCGTCTCCGTAAACCGGGATCGGTTTTCCTTCAGTCATCAAGCGCGCAAATTTGTGAATTGCCAGATCGGGACGCTGGCGTGCGCCATAGGCGGTAAAGAACCGCAAACAGATGACGCGCATTTCACAGAGGTGACTGTAAACCCGGCAAGCCGATTCACCCGCGATCTTGGTAGCCGCGTAAGGAGAAAT
>Ga0209687_1000022_pt1 | contig 72770 bp, 41 predicted proteins | sample GraSoiAngelo_136_FD_185893 | JGI IMG/M metagenome (GOLD analysis project Ga0209687, IMG submission 185893) | Grasslands soil microbial communities from the Angelo Coastal Reserve, California, USA - 14_0929_09_20cm (SPAdes) (version 2) | ecosystem: Environmental > Terrestrial > Soil > Grasslands ...
GCATCAATTCTGGCGGATGCCGGCTCTCCGATCGTTCTGACTCACGAACAGTTTCGTGACAAGTTGACGACGGCGGCGCCGATTGTCTGTTGTCTGGATTCGAACCGGCGGAATGTCGCCGATGAGAGCGGCGATAATCCATCGCGTCCATCTCCAACGGACAAGCTCGCTTACGTGATCTTCACTTCGGGCAGCACGGGGAGGCCGAAAGGCGTGATGGTCAATCACGAAGGACTCTGCAATCACATGGTCTGGATGCAGCGCGACTACCCGCTTACTCCGCGGGATCGCGTGCTGCAGAAGACGCCGTATACGTTTGATGCCTCCGTGTGGGAGTTCTATTTGCCGCTGCTCGCCGGTGGAACGCTTGTGATGGCGAAGCCGGGCGGCCATTTGGACAGCGGCTACATGACGCGCGCGGTGCGAGAGCAATCCATCAGCGTGATTCAGCTCGTGCCTACAATGCTCGACCTCTTCATCGAAGAAGAAGCGATAGAAGGCTGCACCGCGTTACGAACTGTCTTCTGCGGCGGCGAGGCCTTGACGCCGGAGCTGCAAGACAGGGTCTTCGCGCGCCTGGATGCGGAGCTCGTCAACCTCTACGGCCCGACGGAGACAACGGTTCAGACCGTTGTGTGGAAGTGTGAACGCGGCGTTCTGTCTCGCCTGGTTCCGATAGGCCGGCCGATCTCCAACACCCAGGTCTACCTGCTCGACCGCCTGATGAACAACGTCCCTATCGGCATGGCGGGCGAATTGTACCTCGGAGGCATCTGTGTCGGCCGAGGTTATCTGAACCGCGCCGACCTCACGGCTGAGAGATTCCTTCCCGATCTATTAAGCGATGCGCCCGGCGCGCGCCTGTATCGTACGAGCGACCTGGCCCGCTATACACACGAGGGGGTCGTAGAGTATCTCGGCCGTCTCGATCACCAGGTGAAGTTCCGTGGATTTCGAATCGAGCTTGAAGAGATCGAGGCCGTGCTGAACAGGCATCCCGCGATTCGCGGGGCGATCGTGACCGCGGCCGAATACGCGCCCGGCCAATCTCATCTCGCGGCCTACCTGGTGTGTCGTAAACGGAGCGCGCCTACCTTCACCGAGCTTCGGAACTATGCGCAAGAATCGTTGCCCAACTACATGATTCCATCGACTTTTGTTCTGCTCCGATCCCTTCCACTGCTTCCGAACGGCAAGGTCAATAGGAGAGCGCTGCCCGAGATGGAGGCGCTCAGACCGGAACTCGAGGTCGGCTTTGTATCGCCCAGAAATGAAAGCGAGCGCATTCTGGCGGAAATCTGGAAGGAGGTGCTTCAAGTCGAAAGAGTTGGAGTGCTGGACAATTTCTTCGACCTCGGAGGCCACTCGTTGTTGATGTTTCAGATGCACGCGAAGCTGCGTAAGGAATTCGACAGAGACCTGTCTACAATAGACCTGTTCAAGTATCCGACCGTGAGCGCGCTTGCCGAATACTTGAGTTCCGAACGTGAAGAAGCGCCTTCTTTCACGGCGGAAGAAGAACAGGCGCGGAAGCAACGGCAGGCGATCGAACGCCGAAGACAGATCGCCAATGAAGCAGGCCGGAGATAATCGATGCCGACCGAAACACCGTCTTCCATGGAAGCGATAGCCATCGTAGGAATGGCCGGCCGTTTCCCACAATCCAAAAACATAACCGAGTTTTGGCGGAACCTTCGAGACGGCGTCGAGTGCCTCTCCACCCTGACCAATGAGGAATTGCTCGCCGCGGGCGTAAGCCCCGAAGCGATGAATCATCCGAATTATGTCAGAGCCAAAGGCGTATTGGACGAGGTCGAATCATTCGACGCGTCGTTCTTCGGCTTCAACCCGAGAGAGGCTCAGATAACGGATCCGCAGCAGCGGCTCTTTCTCGAGTGTGCGTGGCAAGCAATCGAGAACGCCGGTTATAACCCGGAAGCGTGTCCCGATCTGACCGGCGTGTTCGCGGGCTGCGGCACGAATACCTATCTTATCAACGTCTACTCGAACCCTGAGATTCTGAATCTGGTAGGCGGCTTTCAAGCAGTCATAGCTAACGACAAAGATTTTCTGAGCACGCGAACTTCTTACAAGCTCAATTTGAGAGGGCCGAGCGTAACGGTTCAAACCGCGTGCTCGACCTCGCTCGTCGCGGTTCATCTCGCGTGCCAGAGCCTTCTTTATTACGAATGCAATATGGCGCTCGCGGGAGGAGTGTCGATAAGCCTGCCGCACCGCGCCGGGTATTTCTTTCAGGAAGGCGGCATTCTTTCTCCCGATGGGCATTGCCGCGCTTTTGACGCTGCCGCAAGCGGAACAGTCAGCGGCAGCGGTGTTGCAGCGGTTGTCCTGAAGCGGCTTTCAGACGCAATCGAGGACGGGGATTACATTCGGGCCGTCATCAGAGGATCAGCTATAAATAATGATGGCTCCGTCAAAGTCGGCTTCACCGCGCCAAGCGTTCACGGACAGGCCAAGGTCATCGCGGCCGCCCAGGCCGTGGCCGGTGTTCATCCAGAGAGCATCGCTTACATCGAAGCCCACGGAACTGGAACCGCGCTCGGCGACCCGGTCGAAATCGAAGCTCTGACCGAAGTATTTCGCGCCCGAACCAGTCGCCGGGGCTATTGCGCTATCGGCTCGGTCAAGACAAACATCGGCCACCTCGACGCCGCCGCCGGAGTGACCGGGTTGATCAAAACGGTGCTGGCTCTCGAAAACAAACTGATACCTCCCACCCTGAATTTCGAGCGCCCGAATCCGCGAATCGATTTCGAAGCGAGCCCATTTTATGTAAGCGCCGCTTCGAAGGAATGGGAGGCGCACGGGTCTCCTCGCCGCGCCGCGGTCAACTCGCTTGGGCTCGGAGGCACGAACGCACACGTCATTCTCGAAGAGGCCCCGCTTGCCTCGCTCAGCTCAAGCTCGCGTGTCAGTCATCTATTGCTGCTGTCGGCGCGGACTGAACCAGCTCTCCAAGCAGCGTTGCGAGAACTTGCCGATTGGTTCAAGCTCACTCCACAGCCGAGTCTCGCCGACGTTTCGTTTACGCTTCAGGTCGGGCGCAAGCATTTCTCGCATCGCCGCTTCGTCGTCTGCGGCGACAGCGAAGAAGCGATCAGGCTGCTCGGATCACCAGAAGTGAGCTACACGGCATCCGTCGAAACCAGCGAGGCGCCGGTGTTCTTCATGTTTCCGGGAGGCGGCGCTCAGCACTCGAACATGGGCGTGGAACTTTATGCCCAAGAACCGGTTTATCGCGAGAATGTGAACCGGTGCCTGGAATTGTTTTCGCCGCATCTTGGCTTCGACCTACGGCAGGCTCTTCACGGAGATCAAGCGAAGGCCGATCTGACTCAGACCTCGATTGGGCTGCCGGCGCTGTTTGCAACCGAATACGCACTCGCGAAATTGTGGATGAGTTGGGGCGTGCGGCCTTCCGCGATGATCGGCCATAGTCTCGGCGAATACGTCGCGGCGTGTCTTTCGGAAGTCATCAGTCTCGAAGACGCGGTCGCGCTTGTCGCGCTGCGGAGCCGTCTGTTCCAGGAGCTTCCGGAAGGAGCGATGCTCAGCGTCGCGCTTCCCGAATCGGAGGTCGCACCGCTTCTCGGCGACGATCTCTGGCTCGCCGCCGTGAATGCGCCCGCTCTTTGTGTTGTGTCCGGCTCAGTTCGCTCGATCGCGGAATTGCGGCGGTCGCTCTCGGCTCGCGATGTAGAGAACTCACCTATACACATATCGGTAGCGGCGCATTCCGAGATGGTCGCGCCGATACTGGATCGATTCGCCGGACTTGTCGATCGAATTAATTTCAGCGCGCCGAAGATTCCCTACGTTTCGAACCTGACCGGTGAATGGGCAGGCGACGTGACCGATTCGCGGTACTGGACACGGCATCTGCGACAGACGGTCCGCTTTTCGGATGGCGTACGGCTATTGCTCGACAAGAGCGCTATTCTGCTCGAGGTAGGTCCGGGAACCACGCTGACTACGTTGGCGAGACAACATAGTTCAGGCTCCGCGAAGTCGATAATCGCTTCGCTGGGCCATCCGAGGAACGCGGAGCCCGACAGCATTTCATTGCTGAAGGCGATGGGCCAATTGTGGCTTGCCGGAGCAGGCATCGATTGGCAGGCCTTTCATCGGGATGAAACAAGACGCCGGGTACCGCTGCCGTCGTACCCCTTTCAGCGCCGGCGCTACTGGCTGGATCGCTCTCCAGTCGCCCAGCCGGCCGGGCTCGCAAAGAAATTCGATGTTTCAAGCTGGTTCTACATACAGTCGTGGAAACGCACGATGCCGCTTCCGTCCGCGGCTGGCGCGCTCGAATCAGAGCAGCGCAACTGGCTCATCTTCGCGGATGAACATGGTCTGGCTGAAGCTATTCGACAGAACCTGCTCGATAGGAATCAACACGTCACCCTGGTTCGCGCCGGTGCGACATATGAGATGGCGAGCGACGCCTATTATTCAATAAGCCCGGACCGAGGCAGTGATTATGAACAGCTATTCCGGTCGCTGGAATCGTCAGGTAATACGCCCGCGACGATCCTTCACCTGTGGAGCCTTTCGCCGAAGCAAGATCAATCGACTCAGGAATCTTTCATCGATTCTCAACGGCTCGGCTATTACAGCCTGCTTTTTCTGTCGCGTGCAATTGACTCCAATCGCATTTCACACGACATCAAGATTCTCGTAGCTTCTAACGAACTCTTTGACGTAAGCGGCGCCGAAAAAGCCCGCGCGGAAAAAGCGACTATGCTCGGACCCTGCAAGGTCATTCCTCAGGAGTACCTCAATATCTCGTGCCGTTTGATCGACGTCGGGGTTCCAAATACGGAAGCCGACCGAGCGCTGCTGGCCGACCGGCTTTTGAGCGAAGCGGCAGTGCAGGACAGCGATCGCATCATCGCGTATCGAGGAGCGCGGCGGCTGGTTGAGTCTTTCGAGCCTGTCAGGCTTGAAGAAAATCGAGCGCCGCTTGCAGGGCTTAGAGAGCGAGGCGTGTACCTGTTGACCGGCGGCCTCGGATCGATCGGGCTTCAGCTTGCCGAGTATCTGGCTCGCGCTGTTAAAGCGCGGTTGGTGCTGGTCGGCCGCTCGCATTTTCCGGCAAAAGCCGACTGGGATTCGTGGTTGGAAGAACACCCGGCGGATTCAACAAGTCGCAAGATCGTGAAGCTTCGCGAAATCGAAGAGCTTGGCTCCGACATCATCATCGCAAGCGCGGACGCCGCTGATTACGGTCGAATGCTTTCGGTGTTCAACACAATCGATGAAACGTTTGGCGAGTTGAATGGAGTGATCCACCTGGCAGGCGTAACAACCGGGCCGTCGGTGCTGCGGCCCATCTCCGAGGTCGGGCTCGATGAATCCGAGACGCAATTCAGGCCGAAGGTTTCAGCGGTCTACACACTCGATAGACTACTAGCCGATCGCGCAGTCGATTTTTGTCTGCTCTTCTCCTCGAATGCGGCGGTGTTGGGCGGCCTGGGAATGGCTGCTTATACCGCCGCCAACGCGTTCATGGATGCTTATGCGGCGGGGCGCGAGAACAACGGCACGCGCTGGATCAGCGCGAATTGGGACGCGTGGCCTTATGAGCCGGAGCCCGACCGCCTGCTCAGACGCCGCAGCATCGACGATTATGCAATGACGGCCGCCGAAGCCTCGGAGGCTTTCCGGCTGATAACGGCGCGGCAAGGTCACATCGTAGTTTCGACCGGCGACCTCAACGCACGACTGAGCCTATGGATCCGTGGAGACCGAACGGCGGAGGCCGAACCACTCGTGGATCTCGATGAGCCCGCCGCCGCCACTCCGGGCACCGAGTATGCAGCCCCTCAGAACGAGCTTCAGAAGCTGATCGCGGAGACCTGGGAAAAGCTGCTGGGGGTCGAGCGCGTCGGTATTCGGGACAACTTCTTCGAGCTTGGAGGCCACTCGCTTTTGGCAACCCGAGTAGTTTCCCGGCTGAGGCAAGAGATCAACGCGCCGCTCTCGCTTCGCGTGATCTTCGAGCACCCGACCGTTGAGGGTCTCGCGGCAGCCATCGCTCAACTGCAAGCCGAAGATGCAGGCGAGATCGAACAAATCGCCGGTGATCCATCGGAGGATGCGGCTGACGAGATTGCGGCGGGGATCGACTCGCTTTCCGACGATCAGGTCAGCTCACTCCTGAGTCAGTTGTTTCAAAACGAGGAAGCCGATTCATGAGCCAGAGCAGCCAGAGTATCGAACAGCTCAATCGGCTTTCGCCCGCGGAGAGGCGAGCGCTTCTCAAGCAGGCGGTGCGGCGCACAAAGGAATCACCGGCGGGAGCCGTCGGTCCGAAGATCTCTCCTACCTCTTTTTCGCAACAACGACTCTGGTTCCTGGATCGCTTCATGGGGGGAAGCGAGTTCTACAATGTCGCCAATGCCGTTCGCATAAAAGGCCCGCTCAACATCATCGCGCTTGAGCGCAGCGTAAACGAAATAGTGCGCCGGCACGAAGCGCTCCGGACAAGCATCGGGCTTATCGATGGCAATCCCGTTCAAGTCATCGCTCCGTCGTTGACCATCAAGCTGCCCTTGATCGATCTCGCGGGAGTTCCCATCGATTCCCTCGAGGTCACTCTGCGAAAGGCCGCTCTCGAACAGATCGGCCGGCCATTCGATCTGTCGCGAATTCCTCTAATTCGAATAACGCTGCTTCGGACCGGACCGAAAGAACACGCGGCGGTGATGACCGTCCACCATATAGTTGCCGACGGCTGGTCGATGGCTGTGCTCATCCGCGAGCTCGGCGCTCTGTATAGCGGCATGGTAGATGACAAGCCCGCGGCATTACCCGAACTAACGGCGCAATACTCCGACTTCGCCCAATGGCAGAGAACACGAGCCCAGAGCGCGGCGATCGAAGACCAACTGCGCTATTGGAAAGGACGGCTTGCGGATTTAACTCCGCTCGAGCTTCCAATCGATCGGCCGCGTCCTCCATCACTCACCTACCGAGGCGCGGCCAGGGTCATCACTCTTGCCGAGGACATTAGCCGATCTCTGAAAGCGGTCAGCCAACGCCGCGGCGTGACGTTGTTCATGACGCTTCTGGCAGGGCTGCAGGTATTGTTCTCGCGTTCCACCGGTCAAACCGACGTCGCGATCGGGTCGCCAATAGCGGGGAGAAACCAGCCCGAATTCGAGGACCTCATCGGCTTCTTTATCAATATGCTCGTCTTGCGCGGCGACCTATCGGGCGGACCGAGTTTCTCGGAGCTACTCGGACAAGCAGGTCGGACGACGCTTGAAGCGTACCAGCACCAGGACGTTCCGTTTGAGGCGCTTGTTCAGGAGTTGCAACCCGAGCGCGATCTCGCTCGACAGCCGATCTTTCAAGTGAGCTTTTCCTTCGAGAATGTACCGCAAGAAGAACTGAGCCTGGGAACGCTCGCGATCGAGCCGCTCGGTTTTGATCCGGGCACGACCAGATTTGAAATCGAGCTTCACGCCCACGAGCGCGCCGGACAAATAACTATCGCGCTTCTGTACAACATCGATCTCTTCGATGATGCGACTTCCTCAAGGTTCCTCCGTCACTTTCAGAATCTTCTTCAAGACGCGATCGCGAGGCCTGATGTAAGCATAGATGATCTGGCGCTCTTCGGCGCAAATGAGCGCCATCAGATGCTGGTCGAATGGAACGACACGGCAGCCGGCTTCGCATCAAGATGTCTTCACGAGTTGTTTGAGGAACAGGCCGAAAACTCGCCTGATGCGATCGCGATTGTCTACGACCACCAGCGGCTCACTTACAGAGAGCTGAACGAACGGGCGAATCAACTGGCGTCACAACTGCGCGATCTCGGGGCAGGACCCGAGAGCATAGTCGGAGTCCATATGCTCCGCTCGCCCGAACTCGTAATCGCTCTGATGGGGGTGCTCAAGTCCGGCGCCGCTTATCTGCCTCTCGATCCCGAGTACCCGCCGGAGCGGCTGAAATTCATGCTCGCCGACGCGGGCGCGCGAGTGATCCTGACTCAGACTCGTTTGACCGAGCGGGCTCCGGCCTGGCCGGCGCGCGTCATATATCAGGATGCGCTGGGTGCGGGCGATCGGATTGATCGCGAATGCCCCAGGAGCCTCGCTATCGAAGATAACCTGGCGTATGTGATCTACACGTCCGGATCGACGGGCGCTCCAAAAGCGGCGATGAACACTCACCGAGCTGTCTCAAATCGCCTCTTCTGGATGCAGAGTGAATACCGGTTGACGAGTGATGACTGCGTGCTTCAGAAGACCCCTTCCAGCTTCGACGTCTCCGTTTGGGAATTCTTCTGGCCGCTGCTGAATTCCGCGCGTCTGGTGCTGGCCCAGCCCGATGGACATCGAGATCGCGATTACCTGGTCGATCTGATCAACCGCGAACAAGTCACGACAATTCACTTCGTTCCGTCGATGCTGAGTGTGATGCTGGAAGGCGACGCGCTTAGTTGCTGCGGCAGCCTCAAGCGAGTGTTCTGCAGCGGGGAAGAACTACCGGTCGAGCTGCACGATCGGTTCCTATCATGCCTGAAAGCAGAACTGCACAATCTCTACGGTCCGACAGAAGCCGCGGTCGACGTCACATTCTCGCAGTGCGGGCGTCGAAATCCGTTGTGGCGGGTTCCGATCGGAAGCCCTGTAGCGAACACTCAGATTCAGTTGCTCGACGCCTCGCGGCATAGCGTAGCCATAGGCGTTGCGGGCGAGCTTCATATCGGCGGCGTCCAGGTAGGCCGCGGCTATCTCAATCGACCGGATCTGACCGCCGAGAAATTCATCCCGGAGATCTTCTCCGAAGCGCCGGGCGAAAGACTCTACAAGACCGGCGATCTCGCAAGGTACTTGCCGGATGGCCGCATCGAATTCCTCGGCCGCACCGACCAACAAGTGAAGATCCGTGGACACCGAATCGAGCTTCAGGAAATCGAGAACGCGCTCAAGCAGCATCCATCGGTCCGCGAAGCGGCCGTTGTTGTTCAGGAGGGTGAAGGGCAGAAGCGCCTGGTTGCTTATTTGGCGGCGAATTCCCACCCGGACACAACCGAGCTACGCGCCTTTGCGGGTGAGAGACTCCCCGAGTACATGATCCCCTCGGCGTTCTTCTTTGTTGATGCGCTTCCAGTAACGACCAGCGGCAAGCTCGATCGGCGCGCGCTCGCCGGAATCGACATCGGCTCCGGCTGCGCCAGAGACTACGCTCCTCCTTCGACCCCGCAAGAGAAGACGCTGTGCGATATTTGGGCCGGCGTACTTCGTCTCAAACGAGTAGGGGTTCACGACAACTTCTTCGAGTTAGGCGGCGACTCGATTATCAGCATCCAGATCATCGACCGTGCGAACCGCGAAGGGCTGCGGCTGACGCCCAGACAGCTCTTTCAACACCAGACCGTATCCGAGCTCGCGGCCGCCGCCGGCCTCGCTGATCTCGTCGAAGAAGAACAGGGTCCTGTCATCGGCGAAGCGCCGCTCACGCCGATTCAAAAGCGCTTCTTCGATTCGCTTCCATTCAATCCCAATCATTACAACCAGGCCCTGTTGCTCGAAGCAAAGCTCGATCCCGAACTACTCAACCAGGCTATCTCATTTCTGATTCAACACCACGATGCGCTTCGGTTGAGGTTTCGACACGAAGGCGGCCGGTGGAGCCAGTTCCGCGGCGGCATTCCCGAAGCCGATTCGGAGTCCACGTTGGCAATTGTCGATTTTTCCGATGTTGCCGAGTCGGAACGATCTCAGGAGATCGCGCGCCGCGCCGATGAGCTGCAACAGAGCCTGGATCTCGAGTCCGGTTCGTTGATTCGCGCGGCTTATTTCAGATTCCGCGAAGACCAACCTGACCGGCTGCTCCTGATAATCCATCACCTCGCGGTGGATGGAGTGTCGTGGCGGATTCTCCTCGAAGACCTTCGCTCCGTTTACGATCAGCTCTTGCGGCACGAGGCGGCCGCTCTTCCGCGAAAGACCACCTCCTACAAACGATGGGCTGAAGAATTGAAGAGCCTTGCAGCTTCTTCGCGGTTGCTTGGCGAACTGGAATATTGGACGCAAGAGAGCCGAAGAGACGTCGCGCCGCTACCGCTGGATGAGCCCCGCGGAGACAACTTAGTCGCGTCGGCTCGCGCGTTCCGCTTCGAGCTGAATGAAGCAGACACGGAGACGTTGTTGACACTGCTTCCCGAAAAGTATCGCGCTCAGGTCAGCGATGCTCTGGCCGCGGCAGTTGCTTCCGGAATCAGAACCTGGACGGGCGCCTCTAATGCGCTTATCGATTTCGAAGGACACGGTCGAGAAGAGCTGGTCGAGAACGCGGATCTTTCTCGAACCGTCGGATGGTTCACTTCGGTTTTTCCCGTCGTGTTGTCGCTGCCCGATTCGGACGAGCCAGGAGAGTTGCTCAAGTCGGTAAAGGAACAACTCCGGGCTGTTCCGAACCGGGGAGCCGGTTACGGCGTGCTTCGGTATCTCACCAGTGAACCGTCAGTCGCGGCCCGCCTGTCGGAGGTTCGCGACGCGGAGATAATTCTCAACTATCTCGGCCAGTTCGATCAGACGCTCTCCGGCGGCGGGATCTTTAACATGGCATCCGAGTCGCCGGGCCGGACATCGGGCTTGAACGAACAACGACAACATCTGATCGACGTCACCGGCCTGGTGATAAACAAGCGCCTTGGCGTCTCCGTCACATATAACTCGACATTGCATCACGCCGGTACGATCGAGCGACTGAGCGCGGCCATCCAGTCATCACTGGCTCGGTTGGCCGAGCACTGCCGGGTCGCACCGCTCTGCTTCACGCCGTCCGACTTTTCGCTCGCTGGCCTCAAGCAGGAAACGCTTGATATCCTCGCCTCGCGCTTCGAGATTATAGAGGACATCTATGCGGCATCGCCGTTACAGCAGGGACTGCTTTTTCATGCGCTCTATTCCGAGGCGAATGACCTCTATTTGAATCAACTGAGCTACGGGATTGAAGGCGTCCTCGACGTAGCCGCGTTCAAGGAAGCCTGGAGCCGCGCGACGAAGCGGCATGCGATCTGGCGCACCGCTTTTGTATGGGAGGAGCTTGAACAGCCGCTTCAGATCGTACTAAAGATCGCCGCCTTGAACTTCGAAGAGCTTGATTGGCGCGGCTTCGCGCACGAACTGCAACAGAGCAATCTCCAATCATTGCTCGATGCAGACCGCCGACGCGGCTTCGATCTCGCGGCGCCTCCGCTCGCGCGGCTCACGCTGGTTCGGTTGTCTGATCGAGCTTTTCAGTTTATCTGGACGCATCACCACCTCATCTCTGATGGCTGGTCCGCGGCGATCGTGCTGAAAGAGACGCTCACCTGTTACGAAGCCTTGCGACAGGCCAAAGAGCCGGTGCTGCCCCGCCCGCGCCCTTACCGTGATTACATCGCGTGGCTCACGAAACAGAGTCTATCTGAAGCCGAACGCTACTGGTCGCAGGCGCTCAAAGGGTTCACATCGCCTACTCCGGCGCCCGCGGCGAGCGCGATGGGCGCTCGTGGAGCGGATCGTTCAAACGGCGATAATGAGACCGTCAGCGCCTCACGATTGAACGCTTCCGAGCTGCGCGCGTTTGCGGGCCGTCATCGGCTCACGGTGAACACCATTGTTCAGGGGGCGTGGGCGCTATTGCTCGGCATTTATTCCGACGAGCAGGACGTGATTTTCGGCGCCACAACTTCGGGCAGGCCCGCCGGCTTGAGTGGAATCGACTCAATGGTCGGCGTATTCATTAACACCCTGCCCGTGCGCGTGCACCTGCCGCCATCGATCTCAGTGACAGACTGGCTCGGCAACCTTCAAAACAGTCAAGCAGAGCAACGGCAGTACGAATACAGCCCGCTGATCCAGATCCAGAGGTGGAGCGAGTTGCCTCCGAGACAACCGCTTTTCGAAACCCTGATAGTGTTTGAGAATTATCCTACGGACGAGAGCCTTGGACACGGAAGCTTCACGGTCACCGGCATTCAGGTACGTGAAAAGACGCATTATCCGCTCACGTTGACGGCCTCCCTGGGCAGCAATCTGTTTTTGCAGCTCTCATTCGACCGCGATCGAATCGATCGTGATGCGGGGAAACGGCTGCTCGATCACCTGCAAGGTTTATTGGAGAACCTGATTGCGTACCCCGAATCGCGTCTTGGTGAACTGAATCTCCTGAACGAATACGAGCGCCGGCAATTGCTTTTCGAATGGAACGACACCGCCGCGGACTATCGCGTTGAATGCATACATCAATTATTCGAGGAGCAAGTGAGCCGCACACCCGACTCAATTGCCTTATGTTTCAACCGCGCGATGGTTACTTTTCGTGCGGTCGACGGCAGAGCTGATCTTATTGCGAAGCGGCTGCGTGCGCTGGGTGTCTCGCATGGAGACCGTGTTGCCGTTAGCCTTCAACGCTCGCCGGAGATGGCAGCCGCGTTGCTTAGCGTGATGAAAGCAGGGGCGGCTTATGTACCCGCGGACCCATCGTATCCCGAAGAACGGCTGCGATTCATACTCGAGGATGCCGGCGTACGGGTATTGCTAACCGATTCCAGATTCGAGAAGCCGGCGAGCGGCGCCAACGTCGCGCTTGTCCCTGTCGATCAACTCGAGGAATCTCAAGACGACGCTCGGAAACATTTTCAGGAGACTGCCAGACCCGGCGCTGAAGACGTCTTCAGCGTCATTTATACATCGGGATCGACAGGAAGACCGAAGGGCGTGCTCGAGTCTCATCGCTCATTCGTAAACCGATTCAATTGGATGTGGTCTACGCTGCCGTTCCAATCAGACGACGTTTGTTGTCAGAAGACTTCGCTCAGCTTTGTCGACTCGATATGGGAGATTTTCGGTCCTCTTCTCAAAGGCATCAAGACCGTGATCATTTCGGATTCCGTCGTAAGAGACCCCGCGCAGTTAACCGCCTTACTCGACGATGAAAAGATCACTCGAATAGTGCTCGTGCCCTCGCTTCTCCGCGCCATACTTGAACTCGATCCATTTCCTCAAAGAGAGCTGGCGGGTCTCAAATATTGTTTCTCCAGCGGCGAAGCGCTTTCACTTGATTTGGCGCGGCAGTTCTCAGCGCGTCTGCCTCACTGCACTCTCATGAATCTGTACGGCTCGTCGGAGATCGGCGCCGACGTGACCTGGTGCATTGTAAGTGAATCGCTGAGCGCCTCCGTTCCTATTGGCCGCCCGATTGCAAACGCCCGAGTGTATATACTGAATCAGCAATCGCAGCCCGTGCCCGTTGGGGCGCCGGGAAAAATCTACTGCGGCGGCGCGCAGCTCGCGCACGGATATTTGAACCGGCCCGACTTGACCGCGGAGAAGTTCTTGCCCGACCCATTCTCGAATTCGCCGGGTGCGCGGCTCTACCATACCGGAGACGTTGGCTCGTTCCGTCCCGACGGCCTGATCGAATATCGCGGCCGGGCCGATCATCAGGTTAAAGTACGCGGGTTCAGAATCGAGATGGGAGAAATTGAAGCTGTCTTGCTTGAGCATAAGCAGATTCGCGCCGCCGCGGTTATTGCGCGAGATGACAATCAAAACGGCGTCGAGCTGGCAGCGTATCTCGTCTCTGAAACTGAAAAGCGGCCGACTACTGTCGAGCTTCGAGAGTTCCTGTCCAAGAAACTGCCCGCTTATATGGGACCGTCGGCATTTATCTTCGTCGATGCGCTGCCGCTGTTGCCGAGCGGCAAAGTGGATCGGAGGGGCTTGCCGGATCTCCTCGATTCACCCGTGACCGATTCGAGCCGGCAGATCGATCAGCCGATCGTTGAATTAATCGCCGGGATATGGCAGCAACTGTTGAACGTCAAATCGGTGTCTCTGAGCGACAGCTTTTTTGACATCGGCGGCCATTCGCTCCTTGCCACTCAACTCAATTCGCGACTTCGAAGAGTCTTTAAGATAGATCTGCCTCTCGCTTGCATCTTCGACTCACCCACGCTCGCTTCTATGGCCGAAACCGTCGAAGCCGCGATGAGAAGCAACGACGGCCTTGAGTATTCGCCTATTGAATCGGCCCATAGATGTGATGATCCGCCGCTTTCGTTTGCTCAAGAACGGCTGTGGGTGCTTGACCGCATGGCGCCGGGCGGCGTTTCGCAGAACCTGCCGATCGCGGTCAGGCTGGAGGGATCACTCGACATAGCAGCGCTCGAGTGGAGCATGCGTGAAATAGCAAGGCGGCACGAATCGCTTCGAACATTTTTCACGGCGGCCGGCGACCGGCCCGTGCAGAGGATCATTTCAAACGCCTCAATAGATTTATCCTTCGCTGATTTGAGCGGCCTGATCGAAGCCGCGCGTGATACTGGGCGCCGCCGATTTCTCACGGAATTCGCCTGCGTACCGTTTCAACTCGAGCGAGCGCCGCTCTGGCGCCTGCTGTTGCTTCGCTTGGGAGAACGAGAGCACATCGCCTGCCTGACGATGCATCACATAATTTCCGACGGCTGGTCCCTGGGCGTGTTGGTCTCCGAACTGATGCAGCTCTATGAAGCAGCGCGAGCCGAGGCGCCTGTGCCACAGGCATCACCGTCTCTTCAGTACGCCGACTTTGCGATCTGGCAACGCAACTGGCTGCAGGGCGATGTGCTTCAGAAGCATCTTTCATACTGGACACGCCAACTCGCGGGCGCACCCACTTTGCTCAAGCTCCCGACGGATCGGCCCCGTCCGCCGGTTCAAACCGATCGAGGCGCAACCGAAGGAGCGATGCTCGACACCGCGCTCACGAATAATCTGAGGCTTCTCAGCCGTGCTGAAGGAGCGACGTTATTCATGACCCTGCTGGCGGCGTTCCAGGTACTGATGAGGCGCCACTCAGGCCAGGATGACATAGTGATCGGTTCTCCGGTCTCGGGGCGTACGAGAAGCGAGACCGAAGGAATGATTGGCTGCTTCATCAATGCCGTCGCGCTGAGAACGGACCTTTCCGGCAATCCAACCTTTAAAGAGATACTTAGCCAGGTGCGCGATACGGCCCTCGCCGCTTATGCGCATCAGGATCTCCCCTTCGATCTGCTGGTTGATGCGCTTCACACGCAGCGACGAAGCGATCATGCGCCGGTGTTTCAAGTTGTTTTCAATTTTCAGAACGCGCCGCTGCCGGAGCTGGTATTGCCCGGGCTGACGGTAACGCCGGTCCCGGTTGATACCGCGACGGCGAAGTACGACCTCACGTTGTACCTGAAGGAGCATGGGGACACGATCGCCGCGTCCATGGTTTACAACAGCGATCTTTTTGATCGCTCGACCATTCAAGGAATGCTCCGGCAATACCGGGCGATATTAACAACCGCGGCTTCCGACTCGAGTGCTAGACTCGGCTCGCTTGTGAGGTCCGCAAATTTGGAGAGGGGACAATCGGCGATGATCGACACCGAGCGGAAGCAGGCCAATCTCCAGAGACTGATCACCTCGCGCAGGAGAGCGGTTAACCTCTCGTCCGAGGCGATGGTAAAGACGGGCTTTTTGCAAGAGGGTCAAACGCTCCCGTTGTTGATCACTCCGGCGGGCGACGGGATCGATCTTGCGAGTTGGGCCGCTGCCAATCTCGACTTCGTAGAAGCCGAGTTGTCGAAGTATGGCGCGATTCTCTTTCGCGGCTTCGAGGTTGATTCTACCGCGGCGTTCGAGCGATTCGCTCGATCCGTCACTCCCGAGTTGGTGAATTACATTGAGGGATCATCGCCTCGCGTCCGGCTGCTGGACAAGGTCTACACGTCAACGGGGTATCCGCCGGAATATTTCATCTCGTTACACAACGAGCTGTCTTACGCTCACAAATGGCCAGGTTATCTTTTTTTCTATTGCGCGGCAGCGCCGTCGCGCGGAGGCGAGACCGCTATCGCTGATTGCAGAGAAGTGCTCCGGCGGCTGGATCCGACGATAGTGGAGCGGTTCGATCGCAAAGGCGTCAGGTACGTCCGCCGGCTTCACGGCGATCGCGGGGCCGGTCTCTCATGGCAAAGCGTATTCGAGACGACTGACCGTTCGGTCGTCGAAGCCTACTGTCGGGAAGGCTCGATCGATTTTTCCTGGGGCGAAGATGGTAGTTTGCGCACGAGTCAAGTTCGGCCGGCCCTCGCCACTCATTTAAGATCGGGGGCGCGGGTCTGGTTTAATCAGGCGGATCAGTGGCACCCATCAAATCTCGCGAGCGAAGTATCTACGGCGCTGCGCTCGGTTGCGCGCGAAGAGGACCTCCCGATCAATGCTTATTATGGCGATGGCTCGCCCATCGAGCTTGAGGCTCTCGACCACATTCGAGGCGTCTTTAGACAGGCTACAGTGGCGTTTCCGTGGAGAGAAGGCGACGTCCTTCTGATCGACAATATGCTGGTAGCGCACGGACGAATGCCATATACAGGACCGCGAAAGGTACTGGTCGCAATGGGCTCACCGATCACGATCTGACATGGTCTCCAATCAACCGAATCCAAAACCCTCACCTGGTTGAACATTATCTACGCCGTATCGGGCGGCGCTTCTATTGATTGAATACGCGTGCTTCGAGGCGGAGATTCACCTCCGCGTGCGCAACTGAAAATGAGTCAAGCCGCACTTCAAGGCTACAGCCTTTCTCCTCAACAGACCCGTTGCTGGCAGCTTCAGCAGCGTGACACGCATTGTTTCGTGCAATGCGCGTTGCTGCTTGAAGGAAACCTGAACAGCGATTTGTTGAGAACTGCTCTATCCAGCGTTATCGACGAGCACGAAATTCTGCGAACCACTTTCAAAACCGCGCCTGGGATGAAGCTGCCGGTTCAAGTGATATCGGAGATAGGCTGCTATTCGTGGCGAGAGGTGGAAGAGTTCACCGAGGCCGAAATCGACGGGCTGTTGAATGAAGAAAGCGCCCGGCGATTCGATTATCGTGAAGGACCACTCATCCGCGCGGCAGCAGCGAGGCTAGACGCCGACACACACATCCTCGTTGTAACCATCGCCGCGATGTGCGCCGACACGTGCACGCTTGGTCAGTTGGTTTGCCACGTCCTCGAACTCTACGAAGGCAATGCTTGCGTCTCCGCAACGGCTTCGCTGCTTCAACCAATTCAATACGCCGATTTCGCCGAATGGCAGAATCAACTGCTCAGCGAGAGTGATGCAGAGGGCGCTAAGGAGTATTGGCGGAGGAATGGAGCCGCTCCTCAACTGGAACGTCTGCCGTTTGAAAAAAAGAGCGGAGCCGAGACTGCGTTTGTGCACAACTCGGTGGATTGGATATTTGACCAATCGCTTACCGGCGCGATTAACAAAGCCGCCGGCCTTCATTCGACTACCTCCGAAGTGTTTCTTTTCGCCTGCTGGCAAGTTCTCATATGGCGATTAACCGACTCGCCGGAGATCACGATCGGATGGACTTGCCATGCCCGAGAGAGCGCCGAGATGGAGGTGTCAATGGGGCCATTCTCAAAGACACTCCCCATCAGGCATCATCCTGAAAACTTGAAATTCAGCGAGGTGCTGCGGCTGGCCGACGGAGCGATACGCGAGGCCGCGTCGTGGCAGGAATATTTCGATACCCGACGCGTCGAAACGAGTGAATCGCCCGCTGGTTTTCAACTCGGATTCGAATTCTACGCGTGGCCCGCAGCCCATCGCGTCGGTTCGTTGAAGGCTTCGCTTCTCTGCCGCGATATCAGTATCGAGCCTCATAAACTCAATCTCACTTTCATCGCCTGCGACGATGAGTTGAAATCTCGGCTCGCATACGATGCTCGTCTATTCGATCGTAGCGCCGCCGAGTCAATCGCACGGAGATTCTCCGTGCTTGTTAAGAGTGCGCTTACAGCGGACGACCCGCTTGCATCCGCGCTAGATCTTTTAGACGCCGCCGAACGAGTCCAACTTCTTGCCGATTTTTCTGGCACGGAAGGTAGCGCGCCGCCCCAGGTGTCGATGCTGTCGATTCATGAGATGTTTGAAGTACGTGCGGCCGCGGCGCCCGATGCCATCTCCGTATGCTGCAAAGAAACGCAGCTAAGCTATCGAATGATCAACAGGCGCGCCAATCAATGCGCGCGGCATCTAAAGCGGTCCGGCATCGGGCCGGAAGCCGCGATTGGAATATTCCTGGACCGCGGCCCCGAAATCGTCATCGCATTGCTTGCGGTGCTGAAGGCAGGCGGCGCGTTTGTGGTACTCGACACGGACTACCCCGACGCCAGGCTGGCGTACTTGATCGAGGAGACGAAACCGCAAGCTGTCTTGACTAACAACCGGCTTGCTAAACACCTTCCTTGCTTTGAAGGATCGTCGATTTGTTTCGATGGCGATCGGAACTTGCTCGAGCTGGAGTCTGATTCGAATCCCGCGTCAAGCGTTTGCGCTGCCGGCCTTGCGTACGTGGCCTATACATCCGGTTCGACTGGAAAACCCAAGGGAATTCTCTCGACTCATGGCGGTGTCACAAACTATCTGCGATACGTAAACGCGACCTATTCTCTGAACGATTCCGACACGGTACTGCAGCTCGCTTCGTTCACTTTCGATGCGTCCGTGCGCGACTCGATAGGCCCGCTCACGGCCGGCGCAAGAGTGATCGTACCGACCGCGGAAGAAGCGCGCGATCCCGCGGCTCTCCTCGATTTGATCGAGCGCAATGCAGTCACACGAATGCTCGCCATCGTTCCGACTACGCTGAGGAATCTGGTAAGCGCGGCCGGGGAAATCGGGCGAACCTGCGATTCGGTTCAAACGATCCTGCTGAGCGGCGAACCGCTCTACACAGCCGATTGCGTGAACGCGCGAGCGGTCTTCGGCGCCGCGGTGTTGCTAGTCAACCAGTACGGGCCGACCGAATGCACGATGACTTCGACCTATCACGCCGTAACGAATAACGACAACGAGCCGGGACCGGTGTTGATCGGCGGACCGATTCCCAACTCGCGCCTCTTCGTGCTCGGCTCAGGGCTTGATCTTTCTCCGCCCGGCATCAAAGGTGAGATTCAGATCGGCGGTGTTGGTCTGGCCAGGGGTTACATGAATTGCCCTGACCTGACCGCGGAAAGATTCATTCCCGATCCGCTCGGCGTGGAGCCTGGAGCCCGCGTCTACAACACCGGCGACCTCGCGTATTACACGACCGCCCGGAATGTAAGTCTGGCGGGCAGAAAAGACCATCAGGTCAAGATTCGCGGCGTTCGAGTCGAGCCTGGCGAGATCGAGGCAGTGCTCGGGCGGCATCCCTCCATTCGCGAGGTCGCCGTGGTTGCGAAGGACGATGGGCCAGAGAAGGCTCTCGTGGCCTATTACACGCCGGATCGCGCATACGCTCCAAGACCGGCTGAGTTGCGCGCTTTTCTCAGAGAACATCTCCCCGAGTTCTTGCTTCCGTCGGCCTTTGTAGAGTTGAGAGCGATGCCGCTTACGAGAAACGGCAAAGTGAATCGCGCGATGCTGCGGGAGGATTCCGCTTCGTCGGCGCGGCCGCGGTATGTGGCGCCGCGTACGCCGGTCGAGGAGACAATGGCCGATATATGGGCCGACCTGCTGCGCGTAGAGCGGCCGGGTGTCGACGACAACTTCTTCGATCTTGGCGGCCATTCACTGCGCGCGACGACTCTGGTTTACAGAGTACTTCAAGTGTTTCAAGTCGAGCTTCCGCTCCGCGGCATCTTTGACTTCCCGACGCTCGGCGAGTTCTGTCGTCTTATCGGCCGCGAGGCAGAGGGCCGTGAAGGCGGAACGACGGCCCAACAACCGATCTCCCGTCGGAAGGAAAGGGGCCGCGCGCCGCTTTCATTCGCGCAACAGCGGCTGTGGTTTCTGGATCAGCTCGAGCCCGGCTCCGCTGCGTACAACCTGCCGGTCATGGTCCGGGTTCAAGGCGTACTGTCGATGCCGGCGCTTGCTATTAGCTTCTCGGAGCTTGTTCACCGGCACGAATCGCTGCGGACTCGCTTCGCAACAGTCGAGGCGCAGCCTTTTCAAATCATCGATGACGGCTCAACGGTTGATTTTGCAGTCGCTGAGCTTCGAATGCCGGCGAGTCATGAAGGCGCGCGCGCGGCGATTCGCCTCGCTTGCGAAGAAGCGGCAAGACCTTTCAATTTGTCGGAAGGCCCCTTGTTCAAGATCCGCTTATTTCGATCCGGCGAGGCGGAGCACCTGCTGCTGATATCGATGCACCATATTATTTCGGATCTCTGGTCGACCGGAATACTGGTGCGCGACCTTTCAGCGATCTACGCGAGCGTCTGCCGAGGCGAACCTGTAATGCTCGCTGAGCCTGCAATCCAGTATGCCGACTTTGCAGCGTGGCAGCGTGGTTGGCTGCGCGGTGAAGTCATGGAATCGCGGTTAGAGTACTGGACTCGGCTTCTCGGAGGCGTCGAACCTCTGAGCCTGCCCACCGACAGGCCGCGGCCGCCGATTCAAAGTTATCGAGGATCTCGCGAAGGTCTGACCCTGCCGGCAGTCACGGTAGAGAAGTTGAGTGCGTTAGCTCGGACAGAAGGCGCCACCCTGTACATGGTGTTGCTGGCCGCGTTTCAGGTTTTGCTGCACCGATACTCGAACTGTGACGATATCGCCGTTGGATCGCCCTCGGCCAATCGCAATCACGGGCAGATCGAGGACGTCGTAGGCTTCTTTGCAAACACTCTCGTAATGCGAACCGACGCCGGCGGAAATCCCAGCTTCCGCGAATTGATTCGACGTGTAAAAACGATGGCGCTCGGTGCATACGAGCATCAGGATATGCCTTTCGAAAAGCTGGTGGAAGCCTTGCAGCCTGAGCGCGATCTCAGTCGGAACCCGCTGTTTCAAGTCTTGTTTGCGCTTCAGAACGTTCCCGTAGAGACAATCAGCCTTCCAGGAATAAAACTCGAGCCGATCGGCATTCCGGCTGCGACCTCGCGCTTCGATCTTGCGCTTTGGCTGGTCGAGAACCCCTCTGGGTTATCCGGATCGTTGGAATACAGCACCGATCTGTTCGATCGTGAAACCGCGGCGGCGATGCTCAGCCACTTTCAAAACCTGACCGCAAGCATCGCGTCGGATCCGGATCAACGGATCGCCGGCCTGACGTTGCTCAGCGAGGCTGAACGGAACATGCAGGTGTTCGATTGGAATCACCTACAGGCGTCGGTGCACCCGCGTAAGTCCATCCATCAGATGTTTGAAGAAGCAGCCGTTCAGCTTGAGGACTCCACCGCCGTGATCTGTGAGGAGCGATTCCTGACGTTCGGAGAGCTGAACCGGCGAGCCAACCAACTGGCGAACCACCTCGGCAAACTGGGAGTGGAACCGGGCCGGCGAGTTGGCATCTGTCTCGAACGATCAAACGAATTGATACTGGCGATGCTCGGAGTGCTGAAGACCGGCGGAGCATATGTTCCGCTCGATCCGGCGTATCCCGAACAGCGGCTTGCACAATTGATCACCGATTCACGAGCCGCGGTTGTGATCGGCGACGAGCGGAGCGGCGCACTCTTAACTACGGTTGAAGCGCGGTTCGTGAGGCTCGACGCAGACTGGGCGGTCATCGGCCGGGAAAGCTCTTTGCCGAGCGGAGTTCCCAGCGATCCCGATCAACCCGCTTATGTGATCTTCACGTCCGGCTCATCCGGCAGGCCGAAAGGAGTGACTGTTTCTCACGCCAGCGTCGTGTCGCTGGTTAACGCAACAGACAGCCTCTTCAACGAACCGCAAAAGGACACTTGGACTCTCTTTCATTCTTATGCATTCGACCTTTCGGTATGGGAGATCTGGCGGTGCCTATTGGGAGGATCGCGCTTGATCGTTGTCGCGGACTGGATGACCAGGTCACCGGCTGCTTTTTACGGCCTGCTTCAGGAGGAACGCGTCACTGTCCTGAACCAGACCCCTTCGGCATTGCGACACCTGATCAATGCGAGCGAGGAGTCCAGGAATCAAAGCGCGACCTCCGATCACGATTTGGCGCTTCGTCTGCTGTTCTGCGGAGGCGAAGCGTTGCCGGGGGAGCTCGCCGGCAAGTCGCTCGAATGGAACGTGCCGGTGCTGAACCTGTACGGGCCCACTGAAGCAACTGTGTGGGCTTCCATTCATCGCGTCGATGCCGGCAATGCAACACAGCCTCTGACCCCCATCGGGCGTCCTCTTCCTAACACAAACATCTTTTTACTCGACCAGGGCCAGGAACTCGTTCCGGCTGGAGTTGTGGGCGAGATTTGTATAGGTGGGCGGGGGGTTGCTCAGGGATATTTGAATCAACCGGTATTGACCGCCGACAAATTCATTCCAGATCAATTCAGCGCCGTTCCCGGCAGCCGCCTTTATCGAACCGGCGACATTGCGCGGCGAAAGGACGCGACCATTGAATACCTCCGCCGAATCGATCATCAAATCAAGATTCGCGGTTACCGTGTAGAGACGGGCGAAATCGAGGCTTCATTGGTCCGACATCCTGGGATAGCCGACTGCGTGGTGACCATTAGTGAAGGGCGGGCCGGAGAAAAACAACTGGTCGCTTACATTGTAAACAAACCCGCGCAGTCGCCGACGACCGCTGAATTGCGAGGCTATTTGAAGGGGCTGCTTCCCGACTACATGATTCCGTCCGGGTTCATAACACTCGAGACGATGCCGTTGACGCCGAATGGAAAGATAGATTGGAGGTCCCTGCCTGCTTCATCCAATTCAAACGTGAGGCAAGCAGAGATGGCGCCGCCTCGGACATTTTATGAAGCCGTGCTGGCTGGAATCTGGGCCGGCGTGCTCGGCGTGGACGATATAGGAATCCACGACAACTTCTTTGATCTTGGCGGTCATTCGTTGCTTGCGCCCTCGATCATATTGAAAGCGCAAACTCTGCTCCGCGTAAGCGTACCGGTGCGGTCTCTCTTCGAGTTTCCGACTATCGCGGGGCTCGCCAGGGCTGTCGAAGACGCAAAGCGCGTTAAGTCGGCCGACAAAAAATGGACGCCGGTTGTCGAGCTTCAGCATGGAAACTCCGCGCTTCCGTTTTTCTGCGTTCACGCGGGCGGCGGAGGTGTCGGGTGCTACCTCGACCTTGTCCGCCATCTCGGATCGGATCAGACGTTCTACGGAATTCAGGCCCCCGAGCACGGCGATCTCGAAGGGTCGCCGTACAACTTCGATTCAGTCGAAGACACCGCCTCTTATTATCTCGAAGCGGTGCGTGAGGCCCAGCCTCTTGGTCCATATCTGCTTGGAGGCTGGTCAGCCGGTGGTGTGATTGCTTTCGAGATGGCCCGTCAACTGAAGAACCAGGGACAGGAAGTAGCTCTGCTTGCCCTGTTGGATTGTATGCCGCGGTCGATTATGGCCTCGAAGCTCGATCCCGGAGCGATGGCTTTTCTTTATGCGAAGGCAATGGCGGCAAGCTCCGGACGGGACCTGGCCGTTTCGTTCGATTCCATCCGCGAACTGGAGATGAGAGATGCCTTGAGTCTGCTGGTCGCCGAGCTTAAACGCGCTGGAATAATTCCATTCGAGACAAAGGCTGATTGGTTTGAAAAGCTGCTCGAAGGCGTTCAATCGCGCAGCCAAAGTCTCACGCGTTACTCGCCTCGGATTTATGCGGGAAAGATCACGCTCTTTCGAGGCACCGAAATCGATGCGGAGTTCATCAAGGCCCAGAACGCCCTCGACGAAGCAGCGATTGATTATCGGGACCGAACCAACGGTTGGTTTCGCCTTTCAACCGAGCAAGTCGACGTGTACGAAACTCCGGGCCATCATTACACTATCGTTCTTGAACCGCACGTCAGGGTTCTGGCAAGGCAGTTGAAGTCGTGCATCGACGCAGCGCTAAAGATGACTTCGGCCGCGGATTGAAGGACAGGAGGATTGATGGGGACATTAAAGCAGGACCTGAGTTATGCACTTCGGATGTTGGCGAAGAATCCGGGCTTCACGATGGCGGTGGTAATCGTTCTCGCCCTCACCATCGGAGTGAACACGACTATTTTTAGCGTGATTTCCGCCGTCCTCATACGCCCTTTGCCCTACAAGGACCCTGCTCACCTGGTAATGGTCTGGGAAACTGATCTCAAACGCGGGCTGACACGCGGCATTGTCTCTCCGGCGAACTTTCTTGACTGGAAGGAGCAGAGTCAATCATTCGATGATCTCTCGCCGTGGCGTTTCTGGTATTTCAATCTCACCGGCGCCGATGAACCTGAGCGCGTGCAGGGACTCCTCGTCGCTTCGAATTTCTTCAATTTGTTGGGAGTCAAGCCGCGGCTCGGGCGGGCCTTTGCGCCGGAGGACGAGCATCCTGGCAATGACAAGGTAGTTATCTTGAGTCATAACCTCTGGCAGAGACGCTTCGGCGGAGACTTCGGCGTCATCGACAAGCCGGTGACGATCGAAGGCGAAACATATCGCGTGATCGGGGTGCTGCCGGCCAACTTCAGGTTCATGAAAGTCCTGAACCGCGATCTCGACATATGGGTTCCTCTCATAATCGAACCAAAGCAGGTGAGTCGTCAGGATCATTCGATTAACGTGTTTGCGCGGTTAAAGGACGGGGTGTCTCTTGCGCAGGCCCGCGCCGAAATGAACGCTATTATGTCCCGTATCGAAGAACAGTTCCCTGAGAGCAATACGGGCCGGGGCGCGCGGGTCGTCCCGCTCCAGGAAAATTATGGCGAGCGCATTCACGATACTCTGTTGATACTGCTCGCGGCGGTAGCGTTCGTGCTTTTAATTGCCTGCGCGAACGTCGCCAACCTGTTGCTCGCGCGAGCCACAGTCAGGCAGAGGGAAATGGCCATTCGCAGCGCGCTTGGCGCCGGCCGTGCCCGTCTGTTCAGGCAGGCGCTCACCGAAAGCGTTCTATTGGCTTTGATCGGCGGGTTGCTGGGAGTGCTGCTCGCTTACGCCGGCATAAGCTTGCTCAATGATTTGATACCCAACAGCGTCGTGGCGCGGGTTGACAGCTTCGAGGTCGATGGCCGCGTGCTGGTCTATACGTCACTCATTTCAGTTCTGACCGGCCTCCTGTTCGGCGTTGCGCCTGGGCTTCAATCATCCAGAACGGATCTGCTGGAGGTGCTTAAAGAGAGCGCTAGAGGCTCAACGAGTCTGCGCGGCGGCAAGCTGCGCAATCTTCTGGTCGGCCTCGAGGTCGCGCTGGCGGTCATGCTGCTTATAGGCGCGGGCCTGATGATAAGAAGCTCCCTTCAATTGCAGGACTTCGATAGAGGGTTCCGTACAGCGGACATACTCACGGGACAAGTCTGGATATCAAAAGCGAAGTACCCTCAGAAGGCTCAGCTTGTGCAGTTCTATCGACAGTCGCTCGGACATCTCGAATCGACGCCGGGCATACAATCGGCCAGCATGATAAGTTTCCTGCCGCTCAGTGGTCTTTCGGACGGCGTAACTTTTACGATCGAAGGAAAGGCCCCGCCATCGGCAAATGAAAAACCGTCGTCTCGTTATTACATAATCGGACCTGACTACTTTAAGACAATGGGAATGTCCGTTCTCCGCGGCCGGGACATTACCGATCAGGATGCCGAAGGAGCAGCCGGCGCGGTTGTGATCAACCAGACTATGGCTCAACGCTTCTGGCCTGATGACGATCCGATCGGGCAGCGAATAAAGCCGGAGTTTCCTAAAGCGAAGGCGCCGTGGCGTCCGGATTCCGCCATTGACGCCCTGACCATTGTCGGCATCGTCAGAGATGCGCGGGAAGACGGTCTTGTAGACGGCGCGATCCCACAGATGTATCTGTCCTGTCTGCAAAGCCCATCCCTGCTCATGAATTTCGTTGTACGGTCATCCGACCCGGCGCAAAAAGCCGGCTTGCTGCGCGCGAGCGTCACCGCCGCTGACCCCGATCAACCGGTCTTCAACATCAGAACTATGGACGAGGTCCTTGCCGAGTCATTCGCTCAACCGCGAGTGCTGTCGCTTCTTCTGGGCACGTTTGCGTTGTTGGCGCTCGTGCTGGCCACCGTTGGAATCTATGGCGTTATGGCTTATACAGTCAGCCAGCGCACGCACGAACTTGGAATCAGGATGGCTCTGGGAGCCAAACGCGGGGATATACTGCGGCTGGTACTAACGGGCGGCGCGAAATTGGTAGTCGCCAGTGTGATCGTAGGCGTCATCGGCGCTTTTGTCGCGAATCGCGTTCTGGCCACTCTGCTCTTCGGCGTCAGTTCTACGGACCCCGGCACTTTTATCGGAGTCTCGCTGCTTCTGACCGCGGTCGCCATGACCGCCACATTCCTGCCCGCGCAAAAGGCAACTCGCGTCGAACCGACAATCGCCTTGCGCCAGGAATAGGCACGCGCCGCGGAAGCGGGATCAACGCCGGGTAGAAGGTGTGAAGGAACCAGGCTGCGCAGAAACTCTGAAGAAACAGATCTCAAAAGCGATACGAAGGCGCGCGCCTCGAAGGACATTCTTCCTCCGTCAAGGGTTGACGCACCACTCGAGTATTGCCATCGCGCCAGTCAGCTTATGCCGCGCCTGTCTAAAAGCTCGGTTTTGCGCGCCCTCGAGTACCTCGTCATCAACATCGCCTCCGCGCACCGCCGGAAGATCGTGAAGGAAAATCGTCCCGGAAGGCCTTGATACCTCAGCCATCATCGCCTGCGTTATCCTAAAAGGCTCGAACGCCGAGCGCCAAGTGGGATCGGCTTTCGGGGCGCCCATCGTCTGCCATCGTGTTGCGTACACCGCGTCGACATTCCTCGGCAACTTATCAATGCGATGGTGCTGCTCGATAAGCGACCCGTGTTCACGCCCGAGCCGCGTTGCGTCTTCCATAAAAGCCAGGGGGAGCCCATAGCCTTCAGGCGTGACCAACGTCAGGCACATCCCCGGGGTCATCGATGCGGCCAGCGCCAGGGCGGACGCCGTATTGTTTCCCTCGCCGACGTAAAGAACGTGAATATCCTGAAGCCGCCCGAACTCTTCCATGAGCGTAACCAGGTCGGTGACGGCCTGAGTCGGATGCTCGTTGTCGCTCATTGCATTCACGATTGACATGCGGTTCTGGATGGTCATCTCTCTCATCTCTTCAATCGACTCGTTGGTTCTAATGACCAGGACATCCAGAAACTCGGCCAGTGTCCTCGCCGTGTCCCGCGAAGACTCTCCAGTGGCGAGTTGGAGGTCGTTTGGTCCGTAAGCGATGGGCGTCCCGCCGAGTCGAATTGCGCCGCAGGTGAAGGCTGTCCGCGTTCGCGTCGAGGAACCGCGAAAGTATATGCCGACAAGTCTTCCTTTGAGAGATTGCCAGCGGTCAAGCGGCGCGGAAGAGATTTCTAAAGCCCGGTTCACCAGTCGAGCCAGGGTCTCAGGGCCGAGATCCGATATTGACAGGATGTGTCTCGCCATCCCTCACCTCTAGTCCTCGGTCTAGTCCGGGCCGAGTAGCCGATTCCATCCAGGCGTACCTATCCAAGCAAGCCGCTGGAGTAAAAGGCATCGCGGGTTCGCGAGTCCTCGAGCACGCCGTTTCGCTCAAAGAGCCTGATCGTAGCAAACGCAGTCTTCTTCAGTCCGGCGATAACATCCGAACTTGGATAGGATTCTTCGATAATCTGATCTACTTGCTCGCGCCCAAGCTCAAATGCGAAGAGGCGCTGTCTGATCGACGCAAGATCCGGCTCGAGTGATTTGACGATCAAGTGCGGCAATGTCGGACCCAACGCCGATTGCTCGTCCCTGGAAAGAAACGGCCAGAGTATGTCGAATAGAGTTGAAAAAAAGGAGTGATGTCTCGCTTCGTCATCGGCGTGATCCGATATCATCTGTCTGACCGCGGTAATAACCGATTGGTCCTTGGGAATCTGATTCAATATCAGAGATATCAGCGTTTCGAACACGATCACCGTAAGCGAGCCGCTGACGGATTTCAGATTCGCGTGTAGGCCTTCGCGGGCCGCATTGAGCCGAAGTAAGAAGCGCTCGAATTCGTAAGGCAAAGGCGTAATGCGAGTGGCCAGTTCGATCTGATGCTTGAGATCGGCTGAAAATAATGAATGGTATCCTTCGTCGCAATAAATCTTGTAGGCATCAAGCAGCATGTCCGGCGGGAGGGGGAGGCCGGTCTTGCCCAACGCTATTCGCCGCGCTTCCGCGTTGACCACTTCGATCTCAAAATGCGCGGTGAAGTCCAGATAGTGGTAGAGGTGATGCACGATGAGAGCGCGCTGGGTCTCGGGTCCCAGGGCCGCGACAAGAGGATGGCTTATGTATGGGACTAGCCGAGTCGAGAAATAGACTTTGCCGTCTGCTTCCTCATCTTCCAGCATCCGGCGCGGTTTATCTCTGACGCACGCGAGGGAGTCCCAATCTACCAGTGATCTCCGGTATTCGAAACGAGACCTCGCACGCTCTTGAATCGGCATGTTGGGGCCTGCTGCTCGACAAATTTTTGGACTGAATCTATTTCCGCGGCGCCAACCGTTCTACAACCGCGGCCACTAAGGGCGCCGGTCAGAGCCAGCGGAGAATTAAGGGCCTTAACTTCATCACGCTCTGAATCAGAGATCAAGTCGCGTGACCGCGGGAGACGTATACCACAAGCGGGAGACGTATACCACAAAGCGAAGGTGGTCTACAACGCGGTCTCACTTGCCTTCACTTGCCTGGATCCAGGTAAGACGATATCTTACGACTTATGATAACAACAGTCTCAACTAAAGGTCAGATCGTTCTCCCCGCGGAGATCAGGAAGCGGGACCGCGTCGAGGCTGGGCAAGAGTTTGAGATCGAGCGGATCGACCAGGGCGAATACCTGCTCAAGCGCAAGACGCGCCGGCCGAATGAAGGCATCGTTAAGCTCCTGCTAGCCTGCCCAGTGAAAGGCTGGGTCCGACCATTAGATCGCGTCGAAACAACGGACGACATCACCGCGCCAAACTTGGATGACCTACCTCGTCTCTAAGAGCGTCAGCAGCGCTTCTCTTGCCAGGATCCTACGCGCAATACAAACGCACGTCTGATTTTCTGCCGTTTATGACCAATCCACCTTGGGGTGCATGCCGTGCCACCTGGTGACGCGCTCGAATTCGAATGCTGCTCGAAGCGCTGATTCTTCGTCATATAAGCCGCTCGTGAACATTATCGATTGAGGCAGCTCTCCCTGCATGCCGCAAGGTACGCAGACGGCGGGATGGCCGGTCAAGTTCGTGATGACCAAACTCGCGCTGTTCGGCGCCGGCGACACGATTACGTCCCACCGCGACATGAGCTTGTCCATCTCATCCATCAGCAGTGCTCTTGCACGCTGAGCCCGCAGATATTCGACGGCCGGTACAAAGCGCGAAGTCCGAAACACATTCGGCCAGTCTCCCGCGTCCTGTCCCGCCAATTGATTGACCGCTCCGCTGCGAGTTATGTCATCGAAGGCCGCGGCCGCTTCGGCGCTTAGGATGATTCGCAGGTTCTGCGTATTGAACTGGGGAAGCTCCAGCGGCTCGAGCTTCGCGCCGGCTCCGCGCAACGCGTCGAGCGCCGCCGCATACATCTTCTTTCGTTCATCATTGCCCTGCTCGAATTCATTTTTCAGATAAGCAATGCGCATCGAAGCTATCGGATGATGAGGGTTCCAGTTAAAGGGAATATTTTCTACGGTCGTATCATGGCCATCTACGCCGTAGACGGCTTTGAGCACCAGCGCGCAGTCTTCGACTCCTCGGCAGATAGGCCCTATTTTGTCCATAGTCCAACTGAGCGCCATTGCTCCATAGCGGCTTATGCGGCCATAGGTCGGACGCAATCCCACGACGCCGCAGCGGGCCGATGGAGAAACAATCGATCCCAGCGTTTCGGTTCCGATTGAAAAGCCCACGAGTCCGGCGGAGGTCGCGGATGCGGGTCCTGCCGAAGAACCGCTCGAACCCTGGCGATCTTCATCGGGCTGCCAGGGGTTTCGAGTAACGCCGCCGAACCAACGAGGGCCCTGCGCCAGCGCTCCCATCGACAACTTCGCTACCAGCACCGCGCCGGCCTCGTGCAGCCGGTTCACGACCGTGGCGTCGTAGTCGATCACCTGATTCCTGAACGGCTCCGCCCCCCAGGTGGTTGGAATTCCCTTCGTGGCAAAGAGGTCCTTTGCTCCCCAGGGAATTCCGTGAAGCGGTCCGCGGTGCTTTCCGCGTTTGATCTCGCGCTCGGCCTGAGCAGCCTGTTTGAGGGCCAGGTCCTCGGTGAGCGTGATCGTGCAGTTGAGCTTCGGCCCATATCGTTTGAGCCGATCGATATACATTCGAGTGAGATCTACCGGGGACACTCTACGAGTGCGAACAAGCTCCGCAAGCTGAGCCACTGTGCAGAAGGCAAGATCGTCAACCGATCTATGATGTGGAACTTCGACTTTCCTGACGCGTTTGGGTGCGTGCTTCGGATTTTCTTGAGAGCGAGGCGTTTGCCTGGAGCGGCTTCCAGGATGAAACGCGATGGCAGGCTCGGTATCCAGAGGTATGGTGATCTTGCGAAGGCCTTCATAAGCCGAAAAATTTCGGTTGACTCCGGCCAGTGCCATAGTTTCCTGATCGGAGGTTAGTTCGACGCCTATGACTTGCTCAGCGGCGTGTAATGCTTCCTGGGTCACATGGTTGGATTGAGTGCGTTGTTGGGCGAGCGCCTCGATTGTAGAACGCCCGCCGGTAATGCCTGCTGCCGTAATTGCGCCGAGCGATTTGATGAAGCTACGCCGTCGCAACTTCTTATTTGATCTCCCCTTATTCATCTTCTCCCCTCTTCGCAGACTGAAGGTTTCAGATTGTGCTCTAGCCGGCGTCGGGACACGACGCTCTTGTAAACGGACTTCGGCTCAGGTCGCGAGCCGCGCACACGTATAGCGGCGTGCCTGTGTGGAGATTTCTTTTACTTCCACCCTGCTACAGCAGCACTCGCGTGTGAGCAAACCTCACACACGTATAGCTGCCGTGCCGCTTTCGTTTTGTCTCAAACCTAGATTCTCTACAGGATGCGAATGGGGTTTTGGCGGCTTACTTTTGTTGCACGTCGGTTATTGGGACTCTTGCCTACGTTGCTGATCGCAATTCCTCAGAGCCCCGCCGCTCTTGCCCGTTTTCGCCTCAAAGGAGCGCACCGCAAAATATCTAAAAATCGAAGTTGAAGTCAAGAAGAAACTACCTGTAGAGATTCAAACCTCGTCGAAATTAATGCTCGGATGCCCGCGCTTACGACGGCCTTCGAACCGGAGGCTTGACCTGCTTCCGCGGGATTGAGGGCGTTTTCAACGGAAACGGGACGGCGCGCGTTCCAAGCCTGGAAAAAAGCTTCTTTTACCAATATTTGCTACCTGAACGATCTCAGCCCCCAAGCTTAGAGAAGAACAGCAACGATGGCCCTGATATTTTGGATATCCCTCACCGCTCTGACTTATACGTATGCCGTCTATCCTCTTGGCATATGGCTTCTGGCAATAATTAGAACCCGAAAAATCAAGAAATCCCCATATAGGCCCTCCGTATCCATTGTACTGGCTTGTTATAACGAAGCCTCTCGACTCGAAGCGAGGCTCAAGAACCTCCTCGAATCTGACTATCCTAACGACCTATTCGAAATCGTCATAAGCATTGACGGAGCCACGGACGAGACCGAGGCAATTGCGCGGCGCTTCGAATCGAGCAAGTGCCGCGTCGTTAGCCGCTTAGAGCGCGTCGGAAAAGCGTCCGCGCTGAACGCCGGCGTCCGAGCCGCAAACGGTGAAGTCCTCGTCTTTACGGATGCGCGGCAACGGTTCGAGCCTGAGGCAATCACCCATCTTGTTTCAAATTTCGGGGATGAAAGCGTCGGAGCCGTCTCGGGGGAGTTGTTCATAACTCCGGCCTCCAGCGGCAATGCAAGCGAAGGCGTCGGTCTGTATTGGAAATACGACAAGTGGATCAGGAAGAGCGAGGGCAGATTTGATTCCGCGGTTGGAGCTACTGGAGCCATATTCGCCGTTCGCCGGGCGCTATGGAGGCCGCTGCCTGACTCGACAATTCTGGATGATGTTTACACGCCGATGAGCATCGCCCTGCAAGGATACAGAGTGGTTTTTGAAGAACAGGCTCGCGCCTACGATGTGGCGGCTGCCTCGGCCGCCCAGGAGTTCAAGCGCAAAGCGCGAACGCTTATGGGCAACTATCAGTTGTGCCAACTGATGCCGCGCCTGATGATGCCTACTTACCGACTCTGGGCGCAGTTCTTTTCGCATAAGCTAATGCGTTTGGCTACGCCGCTCTTCATGATGTTCCTACTGGCGAGCAATGCGGTCTTAGCCGCGCGCAATGCGAACACTCTCTATTTAACCTCCGCCGGCGCTCAACTCGTATTCTACGTAAGCGTAATTCTCGGCAGCCGGCCTTCGGGACAAAAGCCCAAAATTCGAATATTCAACACCGCCTATATGTTCTCGGTAATGAACGCGGCGGCCCTGGTGGGACTGTTCTATTTCATCCGTGGAAAGCGCGACGTTTGGGTGCGAACAAAATGAGCAGGGTTCTTCAACAGGAAGACGGAATCGAGCTCGGTTCGGAGATCGAGCAGGAAATCGCGCGGCCGCGGGCGTTTCGCGGCAGGGCGTTGCTGTGGGGAATGGCGATTCTCACGATCTTTTTTGCCGCGCAGTTCCTTCAACTATTCCCGTCGCTGGAGGGTTTTCAGGTTGCTAAGATCGCGGCGCTAGTCGTCGTCATTCTCTTCATCACGACTCCCGATCAAATTGCGGATCGAGCGAGGCTGAGGACCACTCCCCAGTTGAAGCTCATGCTTGGAATGTTGGCGCTCGCGTTGATCAGCGTGCCTTTTTCGGTATGGCCGTCCGGCAGCCTTAGATTCATTGGAGAGGCCTATCTCAAGAATGTCGTGTTTGTTTATCTGCTTGCTCAGACCGCCAGGTCTTATGGCAATTCACGAGTAATAGCAGGCGCGTTAATAACCGGTTCGGCGCTGCTGGTCATTGCGATGCTGAGCGGATTCGGGCCTCAGGTGACCTATAAAGCCGATCCCACGCGAATCTCAGTCGGAGGCAGCTACGACCCGAACGATATGGCGCTCCTCTTTGTCGTATCGATCCCCTTCGCCGTGTTCATGCTGAAGGACGCGAAACCGCGAACGAGGATATTTCTGATCGGAGCCATCGCATTGATGATGATCGGGATGGTCAAGACGGGGTCGAGAGGAGGATTCCTGGGCTTGATCGCCATAGGCATTTTGATACTGATCAGGAGCTCGGCCCAGTTTCGCCGCTATTCGATTGCGGCAGTGGTGATCGGAGTGCTGCTCTTTGCGTTTGCGGCTCCGCGCGCCTACTGGGAGCGCATCGATACGATGATCAATTACCAGGAAGACTACAACGTCACCGAGAAGGTAGGCAGGCTCGTGGTCTGGGAAACCGGATTGAAAATGGTTGCGGCGAGGCCGTTGACCGGCGTCGGAATATCCGGCTTTCAAACCGCGTACGCAAAGTTCAGCAATTCCAGGATAGAAATATCGCCTCATAACACCTTCTTGCAGGTCGCCGCTGAATTGGGCTTGCCTGGATTTCTGCTCTTTGTCGGAATCATTTTCGTTTCTATTCGAGGCGCGCAGCGAATTCGCAAACGCGCCCTCAGACGACACGAAGCCGACATCATCTGGCTTGCATCGGCGGTCGAAGTCAGCTTCATAGGATTTGCAGTCTCGGCCTTTTTTCTCACCCACGCCTACACCGCGATCTTTTGCTTTCTGGTTGGTATTTCGGCGGCCCTTATCGCGAAACAACAGCCGAAACTCGAAGCTGAAACGCCTTTGGAGATCGAATATGCCTAGCACGATATGGCCCCTGAAGTATCTACAAAGCTCGACGGGTGCGGCGAGTCGAAAGGGGCGATGGGAGGAGCGATATTTCGCGATTCAACGCCGGATCGTACCCGGCCTTAAGTATTCGCAGTCGATATATGAAGAAGTGCTCGATGAGTTCGTGAGCGAGGGCATTAAATGGCTGGATGCGGGTTGCGGCCATCAGTTGTTGCCCGAATGGCGTTTTGAACAAGAAGCAGCTCTGACGAAACGCGCCGATCTGGTTTTGGGAACAGACCTGGACTTCGATGGGATAAAGAAGCATCGCACTATCAATCACGTGCTCTATTCGAATCTGGAACGGCTGCCTCTCCCTAATGAGAGCCTTGATCTTGTCACGTGCAACATGGTTGTCGAGCATCTCGCCAACCCGGCGGCCGTATTCTCCGAGTTCAACCGCGTTCTCAAGCCCGGCGGTAGAGTCATTATTCATACGCCGAACGCGCTTGGTTACACCACCATTGCGGCAAGGATGCTGCCCCAGCGAATGCGAGTGAAGCTCGCCGGAATCCTGGAGGCGAGGCCGGCGGAGGACGTTTTTCTTGCTCATTATCGGGCGAACACGCCGGCGAAACTGGACTCGCTGCTGGTCGAAGCGGGATTTCAAAAAGAGAAGTTCCGCTGCATCGCATCGGCCTGTGCGCTGTATTTTTCGCGAGTGCTTGCGTCGATCGAGCTCGCCTACATCAGGCTTACGCTGCTTTCAGAATTGAGGAAGCTCCGTACGAATCTGCTCTGCGTCTATACCAAACGATGATCTCGGTATTAACCAAATCACTTCCTGAGATGACGCCGCGTATCTTGTTTTTCGCGCCGTGTGAATGCCTGCCCGCCAATACCGGCGCGCGGCTGAGAAACTATCATCTCGCGAAGGCGCTTGCGGAGAACGCTCGTGTTACTTACCTGTGTTTCTCGGACGGAGATATATCCAATCCCGCAATGGATAGTCTTGAATGGTGCGAGCGAATTGTTTCAGTGCGGCGCCCAATTGGATACAGCGTCGGAAACCTCGTGAGAGGAGCGATAGGCCGCTGGCCCATCACCGTGCTCAATTACACAACCGGTGAAATGGCGAGCGAATTGAACCGTCTGCTTAACGATATCGAATTTGACGCGGTTCAGATTGAGAGCCTGGCTTTGATGGCATATCTCCCGATCATCAAGAAGGCGCGCGGCAATCCGATAGCGATAGCCGACTGGCATAACGTTGACTCCGAAGTCTTTGAGAGATACGGCAGGCGCGCGCCTTCATTGGCAAGATCGGCCTATGCTCGATGGACCGCGGCTCGCGTGCGCTCTCTCGAAAGAAAAGCACTGCGGGAGTTCGACGCTCACCTCACCGTTAGCGAGCGCGACCGTTTACGGCTGTTAGAAATCAATCCTTCCGCGAATGTTTTCCATGCCAGCAATGGCGTCGATTCTGATTTTTATTCCGAAGAATCCTGCGACCGCGCCTGGCAAGGAAGCACGGCGCAAAGACGGATCGATGGCGATTCTTTCGTCGCGCCAGGTCATCATCCGAAGCGAAACAGGATACTGTTCGCGGGCTCAATGGATTATTTTGCGAACACAGACGCTGTCACGTGGTTCGCGGAAACAGTCTGGCCCGATTTACACGCGCGATATCCTGAGCTGATTTTTACAATCGCTGGCCGCGAGCCCGCTTCCGAGGTCCGCGCGCTTGAGCGAATGCCCGCCATTGAAGTCACCGGAACCGTGGACGATCTGCGGCCTTACTATCGCGAGGCGCTTGCCGCCGTCGTGCCTTTGAGAATAGGAGGCGGATCGCGTTTGAAGATACTCGAGGCCATGGCTGCCGGAGTCCCCGTGGTTTCGACAGAGCTTGGCGCCGAAGGCATTGAAGCTTCGGACGGCGAGAACATTCTCATCGCGAATACGGCGGAGCGGCTTAGCAGATCGCTCAGCGAGTTACTCCAGGATCAAGAGCTCCGCTTGAGGTTAACAACATCGGCGCGATTGCTTGTGCGGCAGCGATATGACTGGTCGGTGGTTGGAGAAGACCTCGCCTTCGCATACAGATCGTTAATTGGCGATCGCCGCGCTCAAATACCGGCCTTAGTGGAGGTCGGCGCATGAGAATCCTCGTGCTGGACGGCAACGAGAACCAGGCGGTTGCCTGCGTTCGATCTCTCGGAAAAGCCGGTCATGCCGTCTTCGTAGGCGCGGACTCTTCGTGGTCAAAGGCGGGTTGGTCTCGCTACTGTCGCGGGAGTTTCAGGTATCCCGGACCTCAGGTCGATATCGATGCCTTCATCTCGCGAATAATAGAAGAGGTACGCCGCGAGGAGGGAACTCTGGTCCTTCCCATGACCGAGCGCACAACTCTGCCTCTTTCCGGCGCGCGAGATCTCATCTACGCCGCGGGTGGAAAGCTGGTGCTGCCGGATCACAAGAATGTGCTGCGGGCTTTCGACAAACAGCAAACTATAGGCATTGCGCGATCGCTCGGCATCGCCGTTCCCGAGACGAAGCTAATAATGAGCGAGCGCGAAGCCGCTGAATCGGCGGAGAGCTTGCCTTATCCCGTGGTGCTTAAGCCGCGCAGCTCTGAAGTCTCGGCTTCAGGACGAATCAAAGCAGCGGGACGCCCGCTGTACGCGAGCAATAAACGTGAGTTCTTGAAGGCCCACCGCGAAATGAGCGCACGCAGCGTTTCGATACTCGTGCAGGAGTTTGTCGAAGGTCGGGGCTCCGGTTACTTCGCTCTGATGCGCGAAGGCGAGCCGCGCGCCGAATTCGCGCACAGAAGAGTGCGCGACGTGCACCCTACAGGATCAGGCAGCGCCGTTCGAGTGAGCATAACTCCGGATCCGGTCGTGCGTGAAGCGGCGTTGTCTATTCTCAAGGGGCTGAATTGGCACGGCGTCGCTATGGTGGAATTCCGGATCAGGCCCGATGGGACCCCCGTATTTATGGAAGTCAACGGCCGCTTCTGGACCTCGCTGCCGCTTGCCGTGTATGCGGGAGTTGACTTTCCTCGATTGCTTGCGGAGATGGCAGAGCTGGGTGATTGCGAGAGAACTAGCGGCTATCGAGAGAACGTAAGATGCCGGTGGCTGTTAGGGGACGCCCGTCATCTGGTTGAGGTCATGAGAGGCGCTCCGTCGGGATATCCGGGCCGCTTTCCGAATCGGTGGAGCACACTCGCGGAATTCTTGCTGCCCGTGCGCGGAGCATTTCACGACAACTTCATGCTCTCAGATCCTTTCCCCGAGGCCGGCGACTGGCTCGATTTCGGGATTAGAAAATTATTTCCTCGACTGCTCAAACAGACTTCGATTGAGAGAATAGATGTTGAAGGGCGTTATTCACATTCATAGCACGTATAGCGACGGCGAGTTCACGCTGCGCGATCTCCGCGAGGTCTATCTGGATGCGGGCTGTAGCTTTGCCTTCATGACGGATCATGCAGAGGCGTTCGATACCGCGAAACTCGACCGTTATTTGACAGAATGCGAATCGCTCTCCGACGAGAAGTTTCGATTCATAGCGGGTCTCGAGTTTGAATGCGAGCGCCGAATGCACGTGCTAGGTCTCGGAGCGCCTTTGCTCGCGGGAACGACCGATCCTCAACGCGTCATCAGGCATATCAAGAATTGTGGAGGTCTGTCCGTCATAGCGCACCCAATGGACAGCATGTTCGAGTGGATCGAGAGCTTCGATTCGCTGCCGGACGGGATCGAAACCTGGAACTCGAAATATGACGGCCGCTATGCGCCCAGACCCGGTACTTTTCGTCTTCTCAACAAGCTGCAAGAGCGACGCGAAGGGATGCTCGCCTTCTACGGGCAGGACATGCACTGGCGAAATCAATATCGCGGTCTCTTTAACATCGTTGAAGGTGACGTTGAAGGTGAGACCCTCTCGAGGGAAGCACTTTTGAGCTCAATCGGCAAGGGAAGATACACGGCGGAAAAAGATTCGTTGCACCTTCCATCGAACGGCCGGCTGCCTCGCGCGGTTCTGGATTCATTCGCAATAGCACACGCGCGGTCGACTCGCAGGCGCGGCTGGATCAAAACGACTAAGCGAGCGCTCGATCGCGTCGGTGTGCGCGTGCCTGCTTCGGTGAAGGCGCGGTTGCGACGAATTTTCTGATTTCCGGCCCCTCTGGTATGTATGGCCGAATTAAAAGACTAACGAGATTGCCCCACTCGTGCTGATGGTTAGTAACTAATGATCAATACAGCATTCCTCATGTATCACGAGCTTGAAACTCCCGGCAGGACTTTGTGCGAAGATGGAGCAGGCTATCTTCGCTACGTTATTTCGGATTCGGATTTCTGCCGCCACCTGGCGAGTATCAAGAACGCCGGATTCAAAGGTGTGAGCGTGAGCGCGGCGCTTTCTACAAACGGCGCAGGCAAGAAGGTCGCGATCACATTCGATGACGGAACCGAAACTGATCTGACAGTCGCGGCTCCGCTGCTAAGAGAATTCGGCTTCAATGCCACCTTCTATGTCGTAGCCGGATTCGTCGGAGCGACAGGCTACCTATCAAAAAAACAGCTCGTCGAGCTGGCCGGCATCGGATGTGAGATAGGTTGTCATTCGATGAGCCACCGCTATCTGTCCAATCTCTCGGACCACGATCTCCAGATCGAGATAGCCGGAGCGAAGGCCCGTCTGGAGGGAATCATCGGGGCGCCGGTAGATCATTTCTCATGTCCAGGCGGGCGCTGGAACCGGAGGATCGCACTGACGGCTCGTGAATCGGGTTACAAATCCGTGGCGACCAGCCGCACCGGGGTCAACGATTCGACTTCGGATAGCTATGCGCTTTCTCGGATCGCGGTAAAAAGGGGCACGTCGCTGGCGGATTTCGATAGATGGTGCCGCGGTGAAGGTCTTATGCCCCGAAAGGCCACCGATTCGGTATTTGCGGCTGCAAAAGGCATCTTGGGAACAGCGGCGTATGAGAGAGTGCGGTCCAGAATACTGGATAAGCCAGCCAATTGATCCTTTCATAAATGCGAGATCAGCCCAAGTGACCATTGCTAATGACAGCCGGACCTCAGTCATCAGATTCTCGGGTCAAGATTCTCGCCATAATCGAGGCGAGCAAAGTCACCGGTCCGGCAAAAAACCTCCTAACCTTCGCGACAGAAGCAGCCAACCACGCATGTCGCGATCTTCCTAAAATAAACACCACGATAGCTACCTTTCGAAGGGGTCCGTACTCTGGCGAGAATGACTTTCTTGCCGCGGCCGCGAGAGCCGGGATCGACTCCGAGTACCTGGATGAACGGCGCCGCTTTGATTTTGGTGTACTGGCAATGCTGAGAGACTGCGTCAGGCGGCGCGACCCCGCGATTATTCAGACTCACAGCGTCAAGGCCCACTTTCTCGCGCGTCTTTCGGGGATCTGTCGAGAACGGCCGTGGGTCGCGTTTCATCACGGCTACACGACAACCGATCTCAAGATGCGCGCCTACAATAAGCTCGATCGTTGGTCGCTCCGGGCGGCATCTCGCGTGATAACCGTCAGCCAGGAATTTGCCCGCGACCTCGCGAAGTCAGGAGTCAATCGCGAACGCATAACCGTGGTTCATAACGCTGTCGAGAAAGAGCTGTTCGAGCAGGCGGACAAGGAGCGGGCAGACTCAATTCGAGCTCAACTGGGGATCGGAAATAACGGATCGATCATTGTCGCGGCCGGACGCTTTTCGCGAGAAAAGGGCTTCGTCGATTTAGTAGCGGCCTTCGCTGAATTGCTCCGGATGCATCCCGATGTTGATTGTAAGCTGGTGTTGGCGGGAGATGGACCTGAGCGCGGCAATATTGCTACAGCCGCTCGCTCACTTGGAGTTGACGATCGAGTTGTTTTTGCGGGTTATATCGAAGATATTCGCGCGCTCTTTTCGATTGGAGATGTGTTGGCGATCCCGTCGCACAGCGAGGGCTCGCCGAACGTGCTTCTTGAAGCAATGGCTTTCGGAATTCCTGTTGTAGCGGCTAACGTAGGAGGAATTCCCGAGATCGTCGAAGACGAAGCGAGCGCGATTCTGGTCAAGCCCGGCGATAGGAGCGCGATGGCCCACGGGCTCGCAAAAGTGTTGACCGACGGCGCTCTTTCGGCGCGGATAGCGGCCGCCGCTCGCGAGAAGGCGACGACGCATCACACGATCGAAGCTCGTACTCGTTCGCTCATTCAGATCTACAAAGAAGTGATCTCCTTACGACCAGTGCGGGCATATGAGGACCCCGAATTGGCGGGAGTTGCAATTCCCGAGACGTTGTTCAAAGGGCAGACAGAAGCAAAAGGAGAACGGGCGCGGCAGGCGTTCTGAGCTCGAGCGATGCGCAATCACTTTGTAGAAGGTCTGGTGGATCCCGCGGCATCGGTTGGCCCGCAAGCCGAGCGCGCGCCAAAAGCCAGTCCGCGATCATGGGCGAAAGAAGCGCTCTTCTTTTTCTATCTGTACTGTGGTTGGGTTCAACTGCGCGACGCGGTGCGGTCGCTTCTGGGCCGATCGCGAGTAACCGTATTGTACTACCATCGCATCGGCGAACGGGACGTGCTCACTAGATCCATTGATGATTTCAGAAGCGATATCGAGTATCTCAAGCAAAACTATGATTGCATGAGCCTCCGCGAATTTTCTGAACGGTTGACCGCGAACAAGCCGTTCAGGCGGAGGGCGGTCGTGGTTACCTTTGACGACGGTTATCGCGACAATTTCACCGAAGCCGCGCCCGTGCTGACGCAAGCCGGTGTGCCGGCGACCTTCTTTGTGGCTACTGGGTTCATCGAAACAGAGCGGGAGTTCCCGCACGATTTAAGGGCCCAGAGGTACGATTCGTTGAGCGATGATCCCGAGAGTTGTTTCCCAAAGCTCCGGTGGGACGATCTTCGAGCGATGCAATCTTCCGGCTTTGAAATCGGCTCCCATACCGTGAACCACACGAATCTCGGCACCGCCGACCGACAAACCGTGACGCTGGAGTTGCACGACTCGCTTACTGCATTGAACGAGCATTTGGGAGAAGCGCCGCGTCCCTTTTCGTTTCCGTGGGGCAAGCCGGAAGACATCAACCAATTCGCGATTGATGAAGCAAGACGGGCAGGCTATTACGCGGCCGTATCGGCGTATGGCGGAGCGAACAGCAGGGATACCGATCGTTTCAGGATCAGGCGCGTTGACGTCGGCAACGGGCATCTGACGGGATTGGCCGTCAGAGCCAGGATCGCCGGTTTCGATCCTGAGTACTTCAGAATCAAGAGAGCGGGGTTGGAGAATTGAAACGGCTCAACTGTAGACAACATCTTGCGGCGTTCGCATTCACAAAGGCCGCGTGCGCGATCGCCTTCTTGCTTTTGGCGATTTCCATAAAGGCACAAGCGAAAAATATTTATGCGGCGCCCGGCGGAAGCGATTCCAACGCGGGAACTCAGTCGCAGCCTGTTGCGACTCCCCGCAAAGCGCTTCAGTTGGCATCGCCGGGGGACACGATTTTTCTGCGCGGCGGCCGGTATCCGATGGAGCGATTTCTCTGGATCGATAAGCCTAATGTCGCCATTTCATCTCAGTCCGGCGAACGAGCGTTGTTGGCCGGCAGCAACACTGACAGTCAAACAAGCCCGCCAAGCATAATCATCGTTGTCGCGAACAACGTTTCCCTGATTAACCTCGATATAGAAGGCGGCTCTTATTACGCGCTAAAGATCGATCTCGACAATAATAAGACTACTAACGGCGTCGTAGTGAAGGGATGCCGCATTCGAAACTCCGGCCGCGACTGCGTCAAGACTTTCAATGCCGACAACCTGCTGATCGAAGATTGCGAGATAGGTCCGTCGGGGCTTCGCGATCCTTCAAACGCGGAGGGGATTGATTCGATTGGTTCGGTTGGAGTGACCATTCGAAACTCTTTCGTGCATGACACCGCCACCACGGGGATTTATCTCAAGGGCGGGGCCAGAGATGGAATAGTCGAGAGAAACCGATTCGAGCGGTGCGGCAACTCGGGCTTGCTGCTGGGCCAGGATACCGATCCGGAATACATGAGGGACGGAGCGAAGTATGAGGCCATTAACTGCGTCGCTCGCAACAACATCATCTCAGCAGTTGAGTCCGCCGGAATAGGAACTTATTCCGGAGACAATATCCGATTCGAGAACAACACTGTGTATGATGCGGCCAGAAAGAATCAGGCGGGATTCTATGTTGTCACAAACGGTCGAGGGGTCCCCGCTCAGCGAATCACGTTCAAGAACAACATTGTCGTGATCCTGGGTGAGCGGCCTGCCGTGTTTATTCTCAATCTCGCGGATCGGCTTGTATGTGACTCGAATATTTACCACGCGCCGAATGCAAGCAAACCATTTCGACGCGAGACCAAATCGACGGGCGAACAATACGACGCGTGGAGCTTTGTAGACTGGAAAGCAAATATGAACCTGGATTCGCATTCCATACTCGCGGATCCGATGCTCGAGGGTGATCTGCTTAAACCGCGCTCCGGAAGCCCGGCTTTTGACAACGGGGAGAGTTTGCCGCAGGTAAAGACGGATTACGCCGGCATTGCGAGACCGCAGGGCTCGGGTTATGACATCGGCGCACACGAAGGCCGCGCGTCTGGAGGCGCTGCGAGCGCGCGCCCGAAAGCTGAGACCACCGGATCTGAGAGTTCGTCCGAAACAGCACTGACTCGCTCGACCGCTCTGATCGGCGGCGCGGGCTTTGGCGCGCTGGCCGCGGTTGCGGCCATGGCGTTCACTCGAAAAAGAGGCGCGAAGAACCGTGCGATCCGGGCTCGGCGCACATGGTCCGAGAGGTAGGAGTCGAGGTACACGTGGCTGCTTTAGAACAACAGATCAAAGCCGCGCGGTCCGCCAAGTCCGAGCACCGCTCGCCCGAGCCTATGATAGCGGCGCGGCCAAACCAGAAGCCGGATGTTGTTGTTGCGAGCAATCCTGGTCAAATGAACGAGCATCTGCCCGCGTGGGAATCGCTTGCCGAATCGTCGATCGAACCCAACGTGTTTTACGAGCCTTGGATGCTGATGCCGGCCGTGAATCATCTTGCCGGCGACTCTGAACTTCATTTCGTATTTGTCTATTTGCCGGACAGGCAAAGGCCGAACGGGCCCGCGCTTTTATGCGGGATGTTTCCGCTGGAACGTACGAGCCGTGCCTTTGGCGCGATCGGTGTGCTCAGCCTGTGGAAACACGTCCATTGTTTCCTGTGTACGCCGCTCATCAGGCGCGGTTACGGTAAAGAATGTCTTGATGCTTTCTTTGATTGGCTGGCCACGGAGCCGGTCGGAGCCTCCTTTATGGAATTCAAGTCGATCGGAGGCGACGGCGCCTTTCACAGGCTCCTTGTGGATCGCTTCTTTGAGCATGGTTCGATCTCGTTTGAGTCGGAATGCCATTCGCGCGCTCTATTTCGCCCCGACAAAGATGCCGATGTCTTTCTTCGATCCGCACTGGCCGCATCTACTCGGAAAGAGCTGAGGCGCAAGTTAAATCGGCTTGCTGAGGAAGGCCGCATCGAATGGTCGCAGCTTGGAGCCAAAAGCGATCTTAGCGCGTGGATAAACGAGTTCCTGCAGTTGGAATCCGGCGGTTGGAAGGGCCGGGCCGGCGACGCGATCGAGTGCGATCACGGCGAGCGGGCGTTTTTCACCGAGATGTGCGAGGCGGCCTTTCAGCGCGGAGCGCTTCGAGTTATGAGTCTGAACATGAATGGCCGCAGCATCGCCCAACGATGGTATTTCACAGCGGGCGAAGGAGCATTTGCATTCAAGACAGCGTTCGACGAGGGATATGCGCGCCGGTCTCCTGGAGTTCTGCTGCAAGTCGAGCAAGTGAGACAGCTTCATAATGATGCGGAAATCGCATGGATGGATTCGTGTTCCGCTGCCGACAGTCATCTGAATCGAATCTGGAAAGATCGAAGAGCGATCGAGAGCATTGTCGTGGGAACAGGCGGACGAAAGGGCGATTTGCTTGTGGCGATGATGCCGCTTGTTCGCTGGCTGGCTCGCAAAGCACGTTTCAGGCGCGTCGGATCGCGCGCGAAATAGAAATGAAGGCGATTGCGCAAATCATAAGAGAACCCGCGGCCGTTCGCGTCTCATCGGCGGCGCGTCGGACCGAAAGTATCGGCGGCCTTCCCGCGGCAGCCGCGGGCCTTGAAATATCGGCGGTGTTTCTGGAGGACGGACGTGGATTGCTCGAATACGCCGCGCAATGGGATGACCTGGCGGCGAATGCTATTGAGCCAAACGTATTCTATGAGCCGTGGATGCTGATACCTGCAATCGAGCCGTACAGCGTCGGGAGAAAGATAGCGTTCGTGCTCATCGTGGGAACCGATCGCTCGCGGCCTCACTCGGATGCAGTTCTATGCGGGATGTTCCCACTCGAGATTTCAAACCGATATAAAGGACTCGACAAGAATATTCCGATTCGCACCTTGAGCCTCTGGAAGCACAAATATTGCTATATGTGCACGCCGCTGCTGAGGCGAGGCTACGCGGAAGAAGCCCTTTCGGCATTCTTCGATTGGCTCGCGTCGTTCGATCACGGGTGCGCCTTGATGGAGTTCCGAGCGGTTCCCGGCGAAGGGCCGTTTCACAATCTATTGGTCGACCAATTCAATCAGCGCGGCTCTCTCAGTTTCATTTCAGAGAGTTTTACCCGCGCTTTCTTTCGGCCCGCTTCCGATGCTGATGAGTATCTGAAGGCATCGATAGGAGGTCCGTCGAGAAAGGAATTCAGGCGGCAACAGAACCGCCTGGGAGAAAGAGGTAATCTCGAATTCGCCTCACTCGAATACGGTGGAGATGTTAATGCCTGGATCGATGAGTTCCTGCAGCTCGAGGCGATCAGTTGGAAAGGGCAGGAAGGGCGCGCCCTTATATCGCGGCCGGAGGATCGGGCCTACTTCGAAGAGATCGCGGTTCAAGCCTTCCGCCGTGGAAAGCTTATGATGTCGGCGCTGCGATTGGACGGCAGAGCGATAGCGCACAAGTGCAATTTCCTCAGCAAACCCGGCTCGTTTGCGTTCAAGATCGCTTACGACGACGAGTTCGCCCGCTATTCTCCCGGAGTCCTTCTTGAACTCGAAAACATCCGCCGTTTGCACCTTATGCCCGATATCGAGTGGATGAATTCGTGTGCGAATCCTCGCAACGCGATGATCAATCGATTGTGGAGTGATCGGCTGGTAATTCGCGACGTCGTGATAGGGACGAGCCGAGCGCCCGGCGATTTCGTCTTATCGGCGATGCCGATGTTGAAGTGGCTCAATCGCGCGCTGTTCCGTCGCAAGATCGATAGCAAAATCCCGGATGCCAGGCACGCGGTAGTCCACAAGGTGACCTCAATATGAGCTCGATTGCTATCTCGAAATCAGCGGCCGCCTCTCTACCCGCAAGCGCGGTTAGTCAGACGGATGAGCCTCTGATTCTGGACGCGACAACACTTCAATCCAACTTGAACCGGCAGCCGTTTATAATCGGCCACAACCTTGCAAATCACCCGTTGTTCACGCTTTCACGCTTGATCGAGCTATCCACCAGCTTGCCCGAGGACTGCGTAGCGTACAACTCCGGTGATGTTTCTCTTAGTCAGGGATTGTACCGGGGACCGCGAAACGGACTCTCAATCGAGGAAACTTTAAGACAAATTGAAGAATGCCGATCGTGGATGGTATTGAAGTTTGTCGAAAAGGACCCCGAGTACAAAGAATTACTGGATGAATGTCTCGATCAAATAGGCAAAACGGCCGGCCCGATCGCGACGCCGATGATGAAGCGAGAGGGCTTCGTTTTCATCTCGTCGCCGGGTTCTATCACTCCACTACATGTCGATCCCGAATACAACTTTTTGTTGCAGATCCGCGGGCGTAAGATCGTGAACATTATCGATCCGGCGGATCGGTCTGTGCTGTCGGAGAGCGATTTGGAGCGCTACTACACGGCCCCTTCCGGAGAGTTCGTGCTGGGATTCGAAGAGAGATTTCGAGAGCGCGCACGGGTTTTCGAGCTCGAGCCGGGAAGGGGATTACACTTTCCAGTCACGGCGCCTCACTGGGTCGAGAACGGTTCCCAGGTCTCAATTTCGTTCAGCATTACCTTCGAGACGCCGTTCTGTGAGCGAAGAAAGACGCTCTATGCGCTGAACTCGCGCCTGCGAAAACTTGGAGTCCGGAACCCAATTTCGATTGGACGCTCCAATACTATCGATAATGTTAAGTATTTTGGACTTCGCGCGTTGAGCCGCGCGAAGAGGCTCCTGACCAAGCCGTGAGCGACACGCCTTAACGCGGTTGACCCATCGAAGCAGCAGTTCAATGTTGACGTTAGAGAGAATTTTAACGAGAGAAGCGTTTGCCAGGCTCGAGCCTGAGTGGGACGCGCTGCTCGTTCAAAGCGCCGCGGACACGATTACGCTTACGTTCGATTGGCTGTCGACGTGGTGGGATGTTTTCGGAGAAGATCGCGAGTTGATGATACTCATCGCGCGCGATTCCGGCGGCGAACTGATCGGCATCGCGCCGCTTTTGAAGAGAACCGTACAGCACTTCGGCGTGCTGCCATTCAAGCGGCTTGAGTTTATCGCCTCTGGAGAAGATGAAGCCGATGAAATCTGTTCCGAATACCTTGATTTTATAATCAAGCAAGGCCGCGAAGCCGAAGTCCTCGGAGCGATGCTCGAACATCTCATCAGTCAGGATTCCGAGTGGGATGAGATGGTTTTGACTGACATACTTGAGGAATCCCCGAGCATCTCCATCTTGAGAAACGCCTGTGAAGACGCTGCAATGAGCTGGCGTATATTAAAGACGCAGCATTGCATCTTTTTGCCCTTGCCGCGAACGTGGGATGAATTCTTGAAGGGGCTAAGCCGCGGATACCGCCATAAGATTACGCGAGATTGGAGAGCAGCAAGCTCCCTTGATACTGAACTGGTCGTCGTGGACAAACCCGATGATTTTGCCAACGGATTTGATACTCTCGTGCGGCTGCATCAAAGCCGCTGGATCGAAAAAGGCAGGCCCGGAGTGTTCTCCAGCGAGAAGTTCACGCGTTTTCACACGAGGCTCGCGGCGAAACTTCTTCCAAAGGGCAGGCTGCGGATTTTCATTCTAAACCTGAACGGCGAGCCGCTGGCCGCTCTCTACGATTTTATCTACGGCCGGAAGGTATTCTATTACCAGAGCGGTCTCAAGATCGCGGATACTCCGATCCACAGCCCCGGCATTTTGATCAGGAGCTATGCGATGGAGGTTGCGATTGAAGAGAAATTGACTGAATGTGACTTCATGAAGGGCGATCCGGCAGGCTACAAATCAGGCTGGCAGGGCAAGCTCCGAGGCATACTGCAGGTGCGCCTCGCGCGCGCGCAGTCAAAGGAAGCCATTTACAATACGACTTCAAAGGTGATCGCCGGCCTTCGCTCAATCAAACGAGCGGTGTCTTAGGAGGATTGGGATTGAGAAGCGACGATAGGCTCACAGTCATTGTAGGGGCTGGATCTTTGCCTTGGGATACATCTTACTAATAAGACGTTCGGATTCCCAAAAGAGCCGGACACGGAGGCCCGCCCGTACAGTGATTCCGCGGCGTGATGCTAACGCAAAAACCTCCGTTCAGAGAAAAGGAATGAGCAAGAGAGACATCGCTGGAAAAGTCCTTGGAAGCAGCATGCTGCGAAGCATTGGGCGCCTGGTCGGCGGCCGAGGAATTCGCATACTTGCTTATCATCGAATTCTGGATGACGACCTCACGAGCTTTGAATTTGACTCCGGAGTTGTCAGCGCAACCAGTGAAGCCTTTTACGAGCAAATGCGATTTGTGCGAGAAAACTTTGATGTGATCTCCTTCAGAGATTTGTGGCAATGCGAGAAGGATGGTCGTAGCTGGCCCGCGCAAGGACTCATCATCACGTTTGATGACGGTTATAGAGACAACTACACAAACGCGTTTCCAATTCTGAGAGATCTCAAACTTCCTGCCTCTATTTTTCTTACGACCGGCCATATCGGAGAAGAGAAACTATTCTGGTGGGACAAAGCGGCGCTCTGTTTCAAGCGGTCCGCGAATCAATCGATTCTCATTCCAGAGTTGTCCGGCGAACCGATTAACTTGACCGATAAAGAGGCGCGCAATATTGCAATCGGACGCGTGCTCGACTGGATAAAGCGCGTGCCGGATGAGACGAAAGAGTCTTTTCTTGCCGGCCTCCCTGAGCGCCTCGGAGTTGTGCTTGAATCCGACATCGCGTTTGCAATGCATCTCTCCTGGGATGAAGTTAGAACTATGTCCGAAGCTGGAATTGAATTCGGCAGCCACACGATCACGCATCCTGTTCTGTCGAATGTAGGGCCGGAGCGGCTGAAAGACGAACTGGTCCTCAGCAAGAGCGCGATCGAGCGAGAGACGGGAGCTCCGGTTTTGGTATTCGCTTATCCGGTTGGTCGCCGCGGCAACTTCAATGACGCTTCGATTGCCGCCGTGAAAGAGGCCGGGTACAGCTTTGCGGTCTCTTACGACGAAGGCCTTGCCTATCAGCAGTCGGCGATCGACGATCGGCAGCCGGCCATTAGTCGAGAGCAGACTAATAGATTCACGTTGCCTCGCATACACGTGGAGGCGGACCACTCCGCGAGCCTGTTCCGAGCTAACCTTACTTTCAGCAGCCTGCTGGTAGGTGCATAGACGAAACCGCTTGCAGGTAATTGACGACTGTTCCCCATGTTCGAACACCGCTGATTAAGGCGCCCGCAACCATCAAAAAGAACTTATCCGTGGCATCAACAGACAATCCTACTGCCTCTCGTTCAACAACGGTCATGCAGGTGACCTGGTCGTTAGTCGCGGGCGGCGCCGAAATGTACGCGCTTAAGATCGCTTCGGGCCTGAATTCACATCGGTATTGCAGTGTCCTTTGCGCTATCGATCAAGGCGGCGCGCTGGAGCCTGAGATTAGAAGCCTCGGGATTCCCTACTACATCATGAATCGCAAGCCCGGCGTTCAGGTAAGCTTGATATGGCGAATGTATAAGCTGTTTCGCCATGAGAGCGTCGACGTAGTTCACACGCATCACTTCAACCAGCTCTTCTATAGCGCGCTTGGAGCCCGGCTGGCGGGCTCGCGATTAATTCACACCGAACACTCGGTTGAATACTTGAAGAGCCGCCGGTTGAGAATAGCTCTAAGAATCCTGTCGCTTTTCTGTCATCGGGTACTGGCCATTGGGGACGACGGCGCGCGCGCGCTGAAATCCGAAGTTGGATTGCCTGCGAGCAAAGTGGGCATCATCCCGGCCGGCGTCGATACAACATCTTTCAATGAAGACAAAGAGGCCGCAAGACTAAGCCTGGGGCTGGAGCAATCCGACCACGTTGCGCTCATAGTAGCGCGATTATATCCCGAGAAAAATCACCGACTGTTGCTGAATGCGTTTATTAAGGTTGTTGAGGCGCTTCCGCGCGCAAAGCTGATAATAGCCGGAGAGGGCACGGAGCGCGCCGCTCTGGAGGCTGAGATTGTAAAACTCGGTTTGAGCTCATCGGTTCTTATGCTGGGCGTGAGGCGAGACATCGCGCGGCTGCTTGCAGCCGCTGATCTATTTGTTTTGTCGTCGGATCGCGAGGGATTGCCGATAGCGGTTTTGGAAGCCATGGCGGCGGGTAGACCCGTAATTGCGACCGCGGTAGGCGACTTATCGCGAGTGGTGATCGAAGGCGAAACAGGTCTTCTCGTGCCGCCGGAAGATGCAAGGACTCTTTCTTCCGCGATTATCGATCTCTTCAAGTCTCCGGCGCGCATGGAGGGGATGGGCGTGCTTGGCAGGCGCCTCGTCGCACAGCGCTTCAGCATCAGATCCATGATCGAGAAGCATGAGTCGCTCTACGACGGTCGAAGCGCCGTTGCGACGGAACCGGAGAAGGTGGGTGGAGGACTCGCGGATGCTTGAAGGTCTTAAAGGGCTTTTGAATTGACACCCCCATGGCGGCGGTCTACAATCCACCATACTTAGCAATCGAAGTAAAAAGGAGTAACTGAAATGGGCCCACTTGGGATGCCGGAGCTGTTGATCATTCTTGTGATCGTGATCCTGTTGTTTGGTGCGCGTCGAATTCCAGAGCTCGCAAAGGGACTCGGAGAAGGAATACGCGGTTTCAAAACGGGTTTACACGGAGATGAACGAAAAGAGGATCGCAAGTTCACCGAGGCGGAAAAGGAAACGCAACGGTCCTAATGCGGTTAGCTGATTTCTCTCCCTCTACCGTTCACACGAACGGCTTTCCATTCAGTATGTTTGTGCAGTGAGCCCGAGGGTTCGCGGGGCTATATCCGTGGGCGGTGTATCAATGCACTTCATCCAGGCCGTCGGAAAGAGGCTGTCGTCCGGCAAAGCCTGATTCGATCTCATGCCACCAGCCTATTTCGTCCTCGTCGGGCCGCCAGCATAGGAATACTATTCGGCCGTCCAGCTCATAAGGAAAATCTACAAGCCCGGTTTTGAAATCTTTTACGTGAACTCCGAGGGATTGAATCTTTTGGACGGCTGAGGTGAATTCCAGCATATGCCTGAGATATGCCGCGCCGAATTTAGTGCCGCCGTTTTCGGTTGCTTTCTCTCTGGCGCGGTCAATCTCCGGCCGCATATCTACGAGAGCTTCGCGTTCCCTGGCTACGCGGGCCAACAGGCTCCGGAGAGTCGGCAGGAGTCCCCGAGCCTCCGTTAGCGTGAATATCCGGACGTTTTCGATCTCTTCGGAATCGGATCGATCGTGGTCAGCCATACGGCCCTATGCTGCCCTAACGCCTTATTGCCGGTCAAGCAGACCTCCAAAACAGCAGCACTAAGCCGCGGTCAACCAAACCTCATCCTAACAAAACAACAGAAACAGCGATCCAGCGCTCAAACCGAACGCCGGAATTGAACTCATGTGCGGCGAAGCGATTTTGATTTCGCGGCCGCGGCTCGGTACTTCACGTTCGATGTTCCGACGATCGCGCGGGGATTCGTTGCTTTCTTTGACGCCGCGGTTTTCTTTGCGGTAATGAAACGGGGCTGACATCTCGTCTGATTTATCGCGATGGCCTGCTTAAGCGAGCTATATCCATGCGTTCGCGGGTCCGCTTCAAAATGGACGGGATCAGCCAGTCCATACTTCCATTTGTATCCGTGTTTGTTCATCACCTCTATTATCTTCCGGCCTTGAGGCGTGAGTTTTCGCTCGCCGCGAGCGCCGGCGGCGATGCCCGAGATATCGACCGCGAAGCCGCCTTCGTGCGCCGACTCCCCGGAACGAGCAGCGCCAAAGAGTCCTGGGTGCGCGCCGCGACATCGCGCGTTCAACGAGCAGCGGTGCAGTTTCTCCTGGTCTTCCGAAGACCTCCAGGCGCTGGTAATCCGCGCTTCTACGCCCCTCCGTTTGAGGTCGCGCATCGCCGCGTTGAATTGCGGAGCAACGGATTTATCCACGTAGCCCGAGGGATGACACGGCACTTTTGCCCTGGATTTTGTCGCGGTCCCTTTTTTGGCAAGCTTCTCACTACATTCCCCACACTCGTCGAGCTTGATCGACCTAGCATTCTTGACCAGGCTTGCCCGTTTGGAAGGAGCGTTAGCTCCGCGCGTTGAACTCGGATGAGAAACGGCTCTCGCGGATGCGAGTGCCGTAACTGTCATCAGTGAGGTAGCGACGATGGCAGCAGTCGTATATCTGTTTAACAGCATGGTTCGATCCTGTACTTTTGAGTGAACGGCTCAGACTCTTCGCGAGGCTTGCGTTGTCAACGCAAATCGAGACAGGCGGCGAAGAGTATAAACCGTCATTCAGGGCTTTGAAATCCCGGGAGGGATATTTATTCCTGCTGAGCTATACGCGATTCGTCCGGCTAAGGCGCCTTCATTACCGTTGATGCGAAGCAGCGTCCGCACGCGAGAAAGCCGCCCACTTTAGCCTGAGACAGAGACAAGGCCTGCTTCTTCTTGCTCAGATACTCGCAATCTTCTTTATGATAAAGCCGGTCCGAAGCCGAAACATAAACAGTCGGATCGGTGGATGGATTTGCACTCGAGACTCTCGGATCGAGATCCGCGGAAGAGAGCGGCGACAGTTTCTTCTTATCGCCGGTTGCAGGTTTGTTATTTGAGGCGGTCTGAGTTGAAGTATCGCTGCTCGAAGCGCCATTTGCGGCGAAGCCCCAGACTCCCCGCATCGACTGCATTGCATCTCTCTCCAGAGAGCGGAACTGATCGAGATATTTAAATGTGATGGACGCCTGTACGAACGCCTGTCCCTGCCTGATTATCTCGCCGTTGAACAAGCCGCCATCCCGAGTGAACACATACGCTAGCGTAAAACCCGATGAGTCGCGATTGCCGTTTGGTCCGGTCGCGGGATCGAATTCAAGTCGAACCTCTTTGTTCAAAAGCGAGCTTTCGACGAAGGCGAGAGCATTTCGCCCGTGAGCGGCATAGATCTGTTGCGGCTCCTTGCCATCGGGTGTTTCCACGCCGATCATTCGAACCGTTCCGACTCCCTGAATTTCCATGGTGTCGGCGCGAAGAACGCGAGTCACCATATGAAAATCGGATTGTCCGGCTTGCGAGGCGTCTACGGACGACGCGAGATCGGACTCATTCTTAATGGCCTTGTCGCGTTTGCTCGCCGCTTCGGCGGCTCCCGAGAAAGCCGGGCTCGCGCTCGAGTTCATGAATCTGGCGGTAGCGAATCCGAAGATGAACCCTCCGATGAGAGCCATGCCTACAAAGATCGCAACATGCCTTCGGTCGACGCCGACTTTCCACCTGGGCGGCGGCTGAATTTTAGGACTGTCTTGTGATTTCGACGATAACATCATCTTCCAACTGCGAAATACTGTTGCCTGCAAAATTGATATCGAGCCCGGCTTAGACGCCGGCACAAGGGGCTTTAAGGGGGGGACTAGCAGATGAATTCTCGCACCGGCTTACAGTTGAGTCAACAACAACTTATGGTGTCGCGGGCGTCGTCGAGCCCGATTCAGAGGGCTTCTGGACCGAACACCTTCGCGATGACCTCTAACCTCGCGCGGATTGAGGCACAATAGACCGGCAGCTTAGTGATTGACTCTTGGTCCGGAGCTACAGACTCAGCGGCTTTGGATTATCAGGGTCCTGATAGTCATAGAATCCACGGCCCGATTTCCGACCATGGAACCCTGCCATCACCATTCGCTTGAGCAGAGGAGGAGGCGCGAATCGCTTCTCTCTGAACTCATCAAACATGATGTTCGCGATGTAGTAGGTCGTATCGAGACCGACAAAGTCCGTCAACGTGAACGGGCCCATGGGGTAGCCGCAGCCGAGTTTCATGGCCGTATCGATGTCGACAATCGTGGCCACGCCTTCTTCAAGCGCCCGGATCGCATCGAGCATATAAGGAACGAGGAGCCGGTTGACTATGAAGCCGGTCCGATCCGATGTTTGAACCGGAACCTTGCCGATGCTTCGGGCAAACTCTACTGCCTGGGTGTAAACGTCGGGGTCGGTCACAATTGTTCGGACCACTTCAACGAGCTTCATTATGGGCACGGGGTTGAAGAAGTGCATGCCGATGAATCGACGCTGCCGCTCGGGGCCGGCGGCGACCATCATTTGGGTTATCGAAAGGCTCGACGTATTGGAGGCAAATACGGTTTCGGGCTGACAGATTCGATCGAGTTGAGAGTAAGTCTTGTGCTTCTCGTCCAGGTTTTCGATTATCGCTTCAATCACCAGATCCGCTTTCGCGGCATCCTCGAGATTCGTGCTGCCGCGCAGATGCGACATCGTCTGATCTCGAGAGTCCGAGGCGAGTTTTCCCCGCTCAACCAGTTTATTGAGGCCGGTCTCGAGCTTGCCCAGACCTTTTCGAAGCAGGTCCTCCGACACTTCAATGATCGTTACGTCATTTCCAGCTTGCGCGCACACCTGAGCGATACCCGATCCCATTAACCCGCAACCAAGTACGGCAACGTTACGAAGAGCCATTTTCCACCTCCCGATCAGAATCTATTTCGATTTAAGTTCCAGTCCGTACTTCTCCAGCACTCCGCTGTTTATCCACGTATTGAAGCTTTGTACGATCTGCTCGATTGCCGCTCTTTCCTCAAATGACATCTGCGGGACCGTCGTAGCGTTGGCGTCGAGCGACTCAAGCTCGACCGCCCGCTTTGTCGCCAGGGCTACGAGCCGCTGTTTTATATCTTCGCTTTCATTGTCTATAGGACGGACCCGTTTGATGTCCGAAATCTCGCTGCGCAGGAGTTTCGCGTTGGCGATCACATCGGTATTGGAGGTATTTCGCGTAATGTAGGAACGCGAGAGATCCCCTTCGAGCTGTTTGAATGTGCCAAAGAAGGTTTTCACGTCGTCAGGACTCGCCGTCCTGCCGTAGGCCGCTCCAACGCAGGCAAAGCTGGCGACTATGAGCAGCACGCACGCAATCGCGGCTCCGTTCCAGACGATGGCGTCTCGATGCGTCGACGGAGCGCTGGGCGCGAGCAATAGTCCGAATGCAGCGCCGGCTATGAATCCACCTGCATGCGCTACATTGTCGGCGTGAAGGATGAATCCATAGATCATCCCGGCTCCAGCCCATATCAGCATCTGCTTGGCAAGGCCGCGTCCTCCAGCGCCTCCAAGACGGTAGCCGTAGACGACGAGCAGCCCGATCAAGCCAAAGATTGCTCCAGACGCGCCTGCCCCCCGTATGCCAAAAACGAAAGAGGCGATGTTGCTGATAATTCCCGTGCCAAGATAAATGAATAGAAATTTCTGCGAGCCGTAGAGTTCCTCAGCCAGCGGCCCGATCTGGTAGAGCGCCAGGCTGTTGAACATCAGGTGCATTACGCCAAGGTGAAGAAAGTTGGGCGTGACCAGCCGCCACCATTGCCCTTGAGCGATAAGGTCCGGCCTCCGGACGCCAAAGTTGGTCAGAACGGGCTCAGTTGCCGAGTTGATGAAGGAAGCGCCGCCGCCGCCGGACTTGGATTCCGCGAACGCCATCAGAACGAAGAGAACGATGTTGATGCTGAGCAGGAGGAGCGAGATGAAATGTGAGCTGCTCGCGCTCTCGACGATTCTCGCGGGCAGCGGCGGGACAGATTCGCGTCCGCACAACGGGCAGGTCTTAAGGCGCGGCTCTATAAGGCCGCGGCAAGCCTGACACATCACAAGTTTTTTTCGATCAGCACCGAACATCGTCAAAAGCGGGAAGCGGTTATTGAAATGCTTCGATCACGATCGCTATACCCTGTCCCCCGCCTATGCAGGCGGTCGCGAGGCCGTACTTCTTGCCGCGGCGTCTTAGCTCGAGCAGCAGGGTCAGCGTCAATCTGGCGCCGGTCGCTCCAAGCGGATGGCCCAGCGCGATTGCGCCTCCGTTGACGTTGGTGCGCTCGCGATCCAGTCCCATCTCCCGCTCAACGGCAAGGTATTGCGCGGCGAAGGCCTCATTAACCTCGACCAGGTCGATGTCAGGCAGTCTCAGACCGGCTCGCTCAAGCGCTTGTTTGGAGGCCGGCACTGGTCCGATTCCCATTATGTCGGGTGCGACTCCCGCAATACCCCAGGAGACGATTCTGCCGAGCGGTTGTCTCTCCATTCGCCGAGCCGCGTCTTCGGCGGCGATCACGAGAGCTGCCCCGCCGTCGACAATGCCTGAGGCATTTCCGGCGGTAACAAAGCCATCCTTTGAGAAAGCCGGCTTCAACTTCGCGAGTCCTTCCAGAGTAGTGTCGGGCCTGAGGTGATCGTCGCGGCTTATCGTTACATTGCCCTGCCTGCCTGGAATCTCGACCGGAATTATTTCGTCTTCGAATTTCCCCGCACTCGAGGCCGCAGCCGCCCGTTGCTGGCTAATCAATGCGAAAGCGTCCTGTTCGTCGCGGCTGATGTCGTGCCGGCGGGCAAGGTTTTCGGCAGTCTGCGCCATATAGAGCCCACAATGTGTATCAAGCAAGGCGACCATTAAGGAGTCTTCAAGCTTGCCTTCGCCGAGCCGGAACCCCCATCGAGCGCCTCGGATCACGTGAGGGGCCTGGCTCATCGATTCCATTCCGCCTGCAAGGACGCAATCCGCTTCGCCGAGTTGAATCATCTGTGCGCCGGAGACGATCGCCTGAATACCGGAGCCGCAGAGCCTGTTGACGGTCAGGGCAGGTTTGTCGATCGGAACATCCGCCTTGAGCGCCACGTGGCGAGCGCCGTACAGGGCGTCGCCGGATGTCTGAAGCGCGTTTCCAAAGACCGCATGATCTATGAGGCCGCCGGATATTCCAGAGCGTTCGAGTGCCGCGCGAGAGGCTTTGGCCGCCAGTTCGATTGCGCTCAGGTCACGGAGAGCGCCGCCATATTCAGTCATCGGAGTCCGCGCGCCTCCAAGTATAACCAAATCTCTGTTCATTTAATCCTCGCTCCAACTCATGATCGGGTCGGCCGTGAAGGCCGGAACGGATTACCTTAGCAGAAACGAGCGAACGTAGAAAAGCACCTTAATTTTTGGACTGCCCGATCAGTGGCATCTCGTCGATCCGTAGCCGGTTTGCGCAATTACTTTTTTCTTGCGCGCCGGGGGGCGCTGGTTCGTTCCCTGGGCTGGAGCCGTTTCGTCCCTCTTTTCTTTACACCCTGAGGACTGCCATGTTATTTTCCGAAGCCAGTAATGAGTAGAGACGTGCTCTTATCATAATGGCCTAATCAACGTAACACCATGCACTAAGCATTCAGCCCTTTCGGGGGCAAATTGATAAAAGAGTCCGAATGGACCGGCTGCTCGTCAGGAATCGCTATTAGGCACTTTCGGCCCGCGTAAGTGCGGCGTCGTTGTCGTGAAATCAGGCACGTTCAAGTACTGCGCGTTCTCGAGGCGAGACGGCGCAGTACTATCCAGCTCACTAATTAGGAGGGGAGCAATGACCATAATGTCCAATGCAAGAAAAGGGTTGATAGCGCTCTTTTCGGTGCTGCTTCTTGCGTCTACGCCGTTGGGTGCTTTCGCCCAGTCGTCGGCGACTCTGCAAGGTACGGTAACCGATCAGCAAGGCGCTCTACTCGCAAACGCTAAGATCACGGTTAAAAACATCGCTACCGGACTGGGGCGCGAAGCACAGGCCGACAGCGCGGGAAATTTTCAAATAGCCGCCCTGCCGATCGGAACCTATCGCGTCGAAGTTCACGCCGAAGGGTTTCAGACACAGGTCATCGCGGAGTTGAAGCTCGAGGTGAATCAGATCGCCGTTCAGAACTTTCAACTCACGATTGGGGCGGTAACTCAGTCGGTAAACGTCACCGCCGACTCGCCCGTGGTTGAATCCACGACTACCACGGTGGGCCAGGTGATAAATCAAAAGACCGTTCAGGAGATTCCGCTGAACGGCCGACACTTCGTCGACCTTGGATTGCTTATACCGGGCTCGGTGACGCCGCCGCAGAACGGTTTTTTGACGGCCCCGCTTCGAGGCCAGGGCTCCTTCGCGTTCAACACGGCAGGGAACCGCGAGGATACCGTGAACTTCATGGTCAACGGCATAAACCTAAATGATATGGTGCAGAACCAGATCACCTTCCAGCCGTCCATCAACACGGTTCAGGAGTTCAAGGTAGACAACTCGACCTACAGCGCCGAGTATGGCCGGAACTCCGGCGCCATCGTCAATATCGCGACGCGTTCGGGCGGCAACTCTTTTCATGGCGAGGCATTTGAATTCATCCGAAACGATGTGTTCGACGCCCGGAACTTCTTCGATGCGCAGAAGCCTCCGTTCAAACGTAACCAGTTTGGAGCCGCGCTCGGCGGGCCAATCAGAAAAGATCACACATTCTTCTTCTTTACCTATGAAGGAGTGAGACAGCGGCAGGGTCTGACGCTGAACTCAAACACGCTTACCGACGCGCAGCGTGCGGGAGTTACCGACCCCGTCGTAAAGGGGCTTCTTCCGTTCATACCGCAGGCGACCCGAGTCGATACCGTGAACGGCGTGCCGGTCGGCAGGTTCCAGGGCGCCGCCACCGCGCCGGTCAACATCGACCAATTCACGGGCGACATCAGCCACGTTCTTGGCAGGAATGACAGGCTGCACGGCTACTATGCATTCCAGCGAGACCTTCGCGGAGAGCCGACATTGCAAGGAAACACGCTTCCTGCGTTTGGCGACACGCGGCATTCCCACAGGCAGATCTTCACGCTGAACGAGACTCACACGTTTGGGGCAAGCTTGGTGAATGAAGCCAGATTTGGATTCAACCGCATCTTCATTACGTTCACGCCCAATCAGTTGTTGAATCCGGCGGATTTCGGAATCAACAATGGAATCAATGAGAACATCGGGCTTCCTCAAATCAGCATCACCGGTTTCAACTTCAACTTTGGCGGGCCTGCCGGGTTTCCCCAAGGCCGGGGCGATATGACCTTCGTTGCATCCGATTCCGCCAGCTATTTGAAGGGTCGCCATTCCCTGAAGTTCGGCGGAGAGTGGAGGCGATTCCTGAATAACAATTTCGCAAGGAATATCGGCTCCTTCGGCTTCCCGAGCGTCAGCGCATTCCAGGCGGGCAATGCAAACGCGTTCACCGTGACGGTAGGCGACTCGTCGAGCAGCATCGCGCAAAGCGCTCTGGGTTTCTTTGTTCAGGACAATTTCAAGGTCAGGTCAAATCTGACGCTCGAGCTGGGATTGCGCTATGACTGGTTCATGTCGCCGACGGAACGGTTCGATCGCTTCGTGAACTTCGACGCGGGCACGAATTCACTCATTCGAGTCGGTTCGGGGATTGATCAGATCTACCAGACGAATCACAACATTCAGCCCCGCATCGGCTTCGCGTGGGATCCGTTCAACAATGGAAAGACCGTTGTGCGCGCGGCCTACGCGATTCTGGCCGATCAGCCGATCACAAACCTGGTAACGGGAACCTCCGCCAATCCGCCTCTTGCGACGCCTCTGTCGTTCAACGGCGCGATCAAGTTCGAAAACGCGCTTACTGTCGCGGGAGTGGGGCTTGCTCCAGCGGCAGTCGATCCTAACTTCATCAATGGAAACGTCCAGTCCTGGAATTTCAATATCCAGCATGAGATCACGCCGTCTCTGGGCGTGACCGCCGGGTATTTTGGCTCAAAGGGCACGCATCTGAGGCTTTCACGCAATCTGAACCAGTTGATAGGCGGCGTGCGTCCGTTCGCGAAGCTGTCGACTGCCAGTCCCATTCTGCCCGGCGCTAGCCTGGGTAACATCACGGAGCAGGACTTCGGGGGAAACTCCAGTTACAACGCTCTTTGGCTCACCGCCAATAAACGGCTTTCGCGCGGACTTCAGTTCAACGCATCGTATACGTTCTCGAAATCGCTCGACTACAATTCGCAGAATGGCCAGGGCGTAGTCGTGCAGAACAGCAACAACATTCACGGTGACAGAGGCCTGTCCGACTTCGACGCTCGCCACAGATTCGTGATCAACACGATCTATGAGCTGCCGTTCAAGGGCAGCAGGCTTGCGGACGGTTGGCAGCTTGGAACCATCGTCCAGCTTCAGACCGGCAACCCGCTGAACCTGGTGGTCGGCAGCATCACCACGCCGGCTTTGAACGGCGCCGCGTTCACCGGTGTCGCGACTCTGAGACCCGATGTAACGGGCTCGATCGTTGTGACAGGTAATCCGAATCAGTACTTCAGCAATTCGGTTTGTGATCCTCGCACCGGCGGGTCTTGTCCCGCGGGCTCGGTCTTCACGATACCGGTGGCGAACGGAAACGTATTCCATTTTGGCAATCTCGGCCGCAACGTCATAATCGGCCCGGGCTTCGCCAACACGGACTTCTCAATTCTGAAGACGACGAGAATAACCGAAGGCGTCAAGCTTCAATTCCGGACCGAGTTCTTTGACTTGTTCAACCATGCGAACTTCGGTCAGCCGGGCCGCACGGTCGTTCCGAACAGCACCACGTTCGGCGTGATCACGAACACCCGGTTCGCGACGGGCGACTCTGGTTCTTCACGTCAGATTCAATTCGCATTGAAGCTGATCTTCTAACAATAAAAAAGGCCGCCCCGACAATGGCGGTCAGTTCGGAATAAAAAAGGGTGGGCCTTATGGCTCACCTTTTTTAGCGCCGGATGTACCGCGGAATGACGCCGGCGGTGCGATCAAAAATGCACCCGGGATCACACGCACATAGCTAACTAAGTGACGCGCTTTCGTCGCTGCAGTTCGAGTATTCGAGCAGCATCCCACGAGGAGACATACCCGTATCGGCCTCCCCCGTACGCGAGACCATCCACATGTGTTGACGTGCAAGCCGGACATACCTCCTGCAACCCTTTCGCGTAGAATCCGCAGTCGCCGCAGACGGTGAACTCCGGGCAGAAAAGAAGCATGCTGCATGATGTTTGATAAAAGGCCTGCGAAATCAACCTGCCGACGTCCTCATCGTTCTGGCTCGGGCCAAGAAAGACCTCGCCGAAGGCATTCCAAAACCCCAGTGTTTGAAATGCGCCCTCCGCTCGCACCCGATCGAGCACCGCAACATCTCCATCGCTCGCGAGCCTTGGTCCATCCGTGTAATAAGAGGCGCCGGGCATGCCATTCCCGCAGACGATGTCCGCCGCAACCTGTCCGAAGAATCGGAGATCCAACTGCGCGAGCCGGTGCGCGGTCGCCTGGCTGCTGTCACCGCTCATGTGAAAGAGGACGTTGTGCTTTTTAGACAGTCGTTCTGCTTCGTACCTCAAATGCGACAGCAGCTTCATTGCGAACTGCATGGAATCGTCGGATTTGTGAAGATCGGCGCCCATTACGCAGCGACACAACTCGTTTAACCCAGTCACCGAGATTGAATGAGTACACCAGTTGAGCTTGAGAATCGGCTCGTCTCCAATCCTTGTAGTGAGGACCGCGAGCGGCCCCTTTTTACCGTGCGCCAGCAGTTTTTCGAGAAACACCCGTTTCTCGAGATGTGCCTGCGCCGCGATCTCCATCAGCCGCGTCAGCTCTTCGATTACTTTTACCTGATTCCCTCCGGCGATGTATCCGGCGCGCGCTAAATTCAACGACACAGCTTGAAAATTTGCTGATTGCCAGTGATGCGCCGAAGCGCTTCCCGTCCTTCCACCTTCGCTGAGCCCGTATCTGCTGAAGAACGCCGCGTTGTCGTCGCGGTCGAATGCGATTGCCAGCCCGCCGCGCTCGGCGGCCATTTTGCCGGCCATTTCGAGGATGAAGCGATAGCCGGGAATCTCGTTGAATCGGGGACCGATATGGAGGACTAAGGCGGGCGCAAGGAACGGCCGTCCACGCGCATCGCCTTCGATCATCACCTCGAAGATTGCCTGGAGGAACCTATGCGCTTCGCCGCTGTACTCTTCGTAACTCCTGTTGGTCACCCTGCCGCCGGCGCCTATCGCTGCGCGAGTCTTCAAATGCGGCGGCACGTCCCAGTCGACGTGCAACTCGATAATCGCCGATTGCACAGGGGAAGAAACCGTCGACGTTGACAGCTCAAAAATGAGTGTCTGAGCGAATTGCTTGATGACTCCGTAGTCGATGCCGGAAAGAAGCGGCGCAATGGCGAAGTTCACTGAATCCCACCTGAGCGTCCCCGCAAGACAGGCTTGCAACGCGCTCGACATCCTTGCAAGGTGCGCGATCAAAACGTCCGCGCGTTTGGCGGGCCGCGCGATCGCGCCTCCGGGCAGCTCGAGCCCAAGCTGCTTTATTTGTTCAACCGAGCACGTTATCGAGTGAGGCCGATCTACAGCGCCGATGTTATGAATATGAATGTCGCCGATGAGGTGGGCGTTCGAGGTTTGCTCCGAAAAAACCGCCTTGATCGCATATTCGCGCTTGATGGCTTCAGCCATCATCAGGCTCGTTGCTTCCGGATCGCGCGCTGGCAGCTCTGCTCCTCCGAGCTGGTTCCGAATCATTCGATCGACGTCGAATAGAGGAACGCCAAGCCTGGTATGGCTTCCATGCGCTTCTTCGAGTCCGAGCTCCAGGAGCTTGGCGTCGACCAGCCCGCGTATTAACGAAGAGTTGAGAGCGCGAAAACCGAGCTTCTGGATGAATCGCCTGACTTCGGCGCCTATCTGGCTGGCGAGCTCCGGATCGAGGTTAGCTTCGCGAACAAGCGCCTCGACAATGGCCGTCGAATCAAAGTGCGCGAGATCCTCGCCGGATCTTCGAACCAAAACATCCAGATCGCCCGTGCCTTCATCGGCATAAGCGGAACTGTGTTTGATTCTATCCGGCTCCATTGGCGGCGTTAACGATAATTCTTTTGTGATTCGTAAGCAAGAACGTGTTCCGCACAACGTGTTCCGCGCTAAAGCTTAACCGAATCGCGTAACTCTATTGCATGAATCGATCCCCAGACCTGGGGTCGTCGGAGATCGGCGGAGCTTGCCTGCGGAACGTCGATGCGCTATGTTGCGCGTCCATGGCAAAGCCGATCATAGGCATCCTGATCTCGGGCAGGGGATCAAATATGACGGCGTTGATTGACGCCGCGCGGCAGGGGAAATTCGATGCCGACGTCGGCGTGGTAATCAGCAACGTCGAATCTGCCTTCGGATTGACCTCCGCAAAAGAGAGAGGCGTTGAAACGCTTTTCATCAGCCACAAAGGACGCACTCGCGAGGAACACGATCTATTGATGATTGACGAGCTCAACAAGCGCGGGGTTTCGCTGGTTTGTCTGGCAGGCTATATGCGCCTCATCAGCCCGTTGTTCATCAAGGCGTTCAAAGGCCGTATCTTGAATATTCATCCGTCGCTGCTGCCTGCCTTTCCCGGGCTGGACGCGCAAAGGCAAGCTCTTGATTACGGAGTGAAGATAACCGGCTGCACGGTTCATATTGTGGATGAGGAGCTTGATGGCGGTCCAATTATTTCGCAGCGCGCCGTTGAGATTTTCGAAGAGGACACGGTGGATACGCTCTCTGAACGCATTCTCAAACAGGAGCACCTGCTCTATGCCGAGGCCGTTGCTCGGGTGTTAAAAGAGGGATTCAGGATCGAGGGCCGCCGTACCTTCGGTTAGCGTCTCGTGAACGGGTGCTCTTAAGGTTGCGTTAAGATCGGAGCTTGGCGAAATGATCGACAATGCGCCTGGCCTGGCGTTCCCCGACGAACGGTTTAAGCTCCGCGAAACTGGCTTCGGAAACCTTTTTCAGGCTGCCGAAATTTCGAAGCAGCCTGGCTCTGAGCTTGTCGCCGACACCTGGAATAGAAGTCAGCTCCGATGTGAAATCGCGCATTGCGCGCCGCTGTCTGTGATATGCGACCGCAAATCTGTGGGTCTCGTCCCGAACCATTTGAATCAGGTGCAGCACCGGCGAGTGATGGTCGATTCTGATCGGTTCTTCGCGGCCCTTCAGAAACAGCAGCTCTTCACGTTTAGCGATCGCCGCGGTCGGCAGGGCTTCCAGCCCTATCTCGTGGAGCGCCCGGGCGGCCGCCTGAAGCTGCCCTTTGCCGCCGTCGATCAGCACGAGATTGGGCAGCGGCTTACCCTCGCGAAGCAGCCGAGAGTACCGTCGTCCTACGACTTCATACATCGAAGCAAAGTCATCGGCTCTACCCTCGACTGATTTGACTTTGAACTTTCGATAATCCGACTTCTTCATCACTCCGTGTTCGCACACGACCATCGACGCGACGTTTTCGGCGCCTTGAATGTTAGAGATATCGAATGACTCTATCCGGTCCGGCAACTCGCCGAGTTCGAGAATGTCGCGCAATTCCTCCAGCACTCTTTGCATGTCGGGCCGCTGCACTCGGAATCGCTGATCGAAATTCAAACGCGCGTTTTTCTCCACAAGATCGATGAGATCTCTCTTCACGCCGCGCAAGGGGACCGTGATATGAACACGCCGTTTTCGCTGATCGGCGAGAAACTCTTCCAGCAGTTCGCGGTCTTCGAATTCCACGGGCACATAGACTTCGCCGGGCGCGTAATCGCCCGAGGCGTAGTATTGCTTCAGCGCCTGACCTATGAAGGCGGATGGATCGAATTCGTCAGGCATATCCTCCCAGTAGAATTCCCGCTTGCCGACGACCTTTCCTTCGCGCATCGTGAATAAAGACATCGCCACCTGCGGGCCTTCGCGATAGTAGCCAAAGATGTCGATGTCATCGCGCGAGATGATCATCATCTTCTGCTGCTGCCCGAGCTTCTCAATCGTCTTCAATTGATCGCGATATCGCGCGGCGGTTTCATAGCGGAGCTCATCCGAGGCGAGCTTCATCCGCTCCTTCAACTCATCTTTGAGATCGTCTGTTTTGCCCTGAAGCAGAAGGTCAACGTCGCGCACCGCTTCTTCGTATTGCTCAAGCGAACAGAGTTGTTTCACGCAGGGGCCGAGACAGCGCTTGATGTGATACTCGAGGCAGGGCCTGTCCGCCTTGCCGTCTATTTCCATCGTGCAAGTACGGAGTTGAAAATTCTTGTTGATCAATTCGAGCGTTTGCCACGCCAGCGAAATCGGCAGGAACGGCCCGTAATATTTCGAGCCGTCCTTTAGAATCTTTCTGGCGATCGTCGCGCGGGACGCGCGCTCGCTGGTCAGCTTGATGTGAGGATACTGCTTGTCGTCCTTCAACAGGACGTTGAATACGGGTTTGAATCTCTTGATCAGATTACATTCGAGGGCGAGCGCTTCGATCTCGTTATCGGTGACGATTAGTTCGACGTCGGCAATGCGCGCGATGAGATCGCCGGTTTTGAATTCACTGGCGCGATCGGAGTGAAAATACTGGCGCACGCGATTTCGGAGGTTTTTTGCCTTGCCGACGTAGATGACTTTATTGCGAAAGTCGCGATACAGGTAACAACCCGGCGACGAGGGGAGGTTTTCGAGTTTTTCAGCAAGAGTCATCGCTTAACGTTCAAATGATTTCATTGCCGGTTCAGTGTAGAAAAGCCGCCGATGCGCATCGGCGGCTTTGAACCAATAGATTTTACGAGGCGCTGATCGGAAGGATCGACTCCGCCGCGTCTATACTGTCTCTACTTCGCCTCGGCCTGAGCCTTCCCCTTCGCCTGTTTTGTCGAAGTCCTTTCCAGACTTTTCGCCGATGGGTATCCGTCATGAATGTCGACGTAGGCCTCTTCTCTAAGCCTGTCGACATATTTCTTCCGAGCGTCTTCGGCGCGCATGGCGACTACGTTGTTGTTTATGACCCTCTGAACGTCCGGCTCTTCGTACTTCCGAAGCACGGCCGGCTTTCTATCGTCCAGACGAACGATCTGGTAGCCGTCCTGCAGCCTGATCGGTTCGCTGGTTTCGCCGGGCTTAAGATCCTTTATCGCCGCCGCCAGATCCGGCTTGAGATCAGCAAGTTTGAACGACCCGAGTTTTCCGTTCTGAGCCTGAGACGCTCTGGTAGCAGCCGAATTTGCTTTCACGGCTTCGACGAAATTAGCGCCCGCGCGCAACTCCGCCACCAACCGCCGCGCTCTTTGTTCGACCTCGGTTCCGGTGTGGCCTTCCAGCGGAAGAAATATTTCCGAGAGAACTACTTCGCCCGGAATCGTGAATCCTTCTTTGTTTTTCTCATAGAAGTCGCGCCGTTCCTTATCGGTTATGCTTTGAAAGATCGGCTGCCAGACTTCACGCTGGATGACCAACTGCTGAAGCAGTTTCTTGCGGAGATTGCTTCGGGCCGCTTCAGGATCAACACCTTGTTTCTTTAGCGCTTCTTCAAAATCGATGAGGTTCTTGAAGCCGTTCTCTTTAGCAATCTCGATCATTTGCTGATTCACTTCAGCTTCGACTTCGATGCCCATCTCTTTCGCTCTCTGCTCGAGCAGCAGATCCTCGACCAAAATATCCATCACGGTAGGCCTTAGCTTTTCGAATTCGGCATCGATTTCCGGCTGACTCTTGCCCTGCTGCTGCATCTGTCTCGCCAGCTCCTCTCTGAAATCGCGAACAGCGGTCACATAATCACCGCGCGTTATGATGTCGTTGTTGACGCGGGCCGCTATCCCGTTCACGTGCACCGGTTCTTGGGCGATCGCGAGCCCGGCGGCCGCCAGGAGCATAACTATCGACAGGCACATTTTGGAGAAACTCATTTTTGCACTTCCCATTTTTTAGAGTAAACGCTTTTAGAGTAAACGCTTTGAGAACACGGACCTTATTACTTCAGTCTGGTTGCTGGTAGCTTTGTTGAGACATCAATTATGCCCTAGCCGTCCCGAATATGTGAAGCCCAGCGATGAGTCAATTACTCGCAGGTTCGCGGAATTGACCAGCCGCGAGACAGTTTCGTCGACGGCCTCCTGATTTTTCCGCGCGATCAACTCTTCGATCAACTGTGACCGCTTCGACTCGACCTGAGCCCGCTTGTCGTCCGGCGCGTGCGGCTGAATCTTGCGCTCGATCTTGAACAGGTGAAACCCGAAGCTCGACTGAATCACCGGACTGACTTCGCCGGGCTTGAGCGGCCTGATCGCGCGCTCCAGCACGTCTGGAAGCTGTCCTTCATCATACCTGCAAAGACCGCCCTCGTCCGAGCTGGGCGCCTGCGAGTTCGCGCGGGCGAGGTCGCCAAAGTCATGCCTGCCGTCCATGGCTTCGCGTCGTAACGACTCCGCCCGGTCCCTCGTTTCCACCCTGATCTCACGAATGACGAAACCGGCGCGCTCGGCCAATCGCACCTGGTTTTCATCGATGTATTTCTGAACCTCTTCCTGGCTCGGCCTCACGTCTCGCAGTATTACCTGTTTGTAGTACTTCGATATGATCAAGTCGTTTATCAGCTCCCGGCGCGAAGGTGATGAATCTTTGGCGGAGCTTGCGCGCTGATTTTCCTGCGTCGCCTGGTCGATCTCCGACTCCGTGACTGATATGCCCGCCTGGATCGCCTGATCGATGACCAGTCGCCGCTCGATGAACTCATCCAACATTTGACTGCGCAACGGATCGGTGGTCTCGATGCCGGTAAACTCGCCTAATCTGGCCGCAAGAAAGCCATCGAATTCGGACTTGTGCACCTGCCGGCCGTCGATTAAGGCTATAATCGGCGTCCGATCTTTTGTTCGGCTGCAAGCGGCAACCAGAAAGGGTGCAAGCAAGAGAAGGGCAATCGTCTTCATTGATGATTTATTTAATTGCGCAAGTGTCGCAGAAGTCGGTTTGGCGGGCAAGACTTTAAAGATGGACTTTAAAGATGGACAGCGGGCAATCTTGAAGGAGCCCGCTTGAAAGAGCCCGCTTTGGTTAATTCTACAGGTTCGAGGCCGGGTTACTTCACCGCTGCGCGGATTCGTTTGAATATTTCGTCGTGATTGGCAGCCCATCTTAGAACAACGACGAGATCATTGTTGGGATCGACCCATATGACGTTTCCGCCGGCTCCTCGAGCCGCAAAGGTAATCCTGGAGTCGCCGGGCCATTTCTTCAGCCACCAAAGGAAACCATAATCGGTCTTGATATCCGAAGGCGTAGTCATCATCTCGATCCACTTTTGGGAAATGAGCTGTTTGTCTTTCCACTTTCCTCCGCAGAGGAACAGGTATCCAAAGCGCGCCATATCGCGCGAGCCTATGAATAACCCGCCTCCCCAATGCCCGCCGCCGCTTACTGAATTGATCTTCTTTCCGTCGATTACCACATCCGAGTTGCGGTAGCCGTGCCATTCCCAGGTATCGCTGGCGTCGATCGGATTCATGAACTCTTTCTTCAGCAATTCAGGCAGGGGTTGTTTCCATATCCGCAGAAGTGAAAGCGCCAATCTGTTGACTCTCACGTCATTGTAGTTCCAGAAGGCGCCGGGCTCTTGAAGCTTGTGGTTTTTCGGCTCGTCTATGGTCGAGGGCTTGTCCCACAAACGGCCCTCCCATTCATTAGTCTGTTGGAGCATATGACGCCAAGTTATCGCGGCGTTGTGCGGCGAATCATAGCCGCCGTCGTGAATGTAATTTCTGACGGGATCGTCAACGCTCTTGATCATTCCGCGGTCGAACGCAAGCCCGGCCAGAGCCGATAGGAAGCTCTTCGCGGCGCTGAAGGTCATGTCGGCGCGATTGGTGTCTCCGAATTCGGCTACGATGTAACCGTGCCGGATCACGAGGCCGTTTATAGTCCCGTGCTCCCTGGTTGGGCCGATGATTTCGGGATCGCTCTCTTGTCTTTGGCGGGCGGAGATTACCTCCGCGATGCTCTCCGGTTCAGTCTGCGTCTTGGCGAAGCTAATCGCTTGTTCGAGGAGAGCCGGATCCATTCCGAGCTGGTCGGGACTCTTTCGCTCCCACTTGTCGCCTGGTCCGGGATAATAAACCCGCGGAGCCGGAGAGGCTGCCGTTAAATGGATCGACGCCGAAGCGAACAGTAACGAGGCGAGCAGTAACAGCGCGAGGGATACCGCTGCTTGTCGAGCAGTCCTCTGTTTCATGGTTTCTCCAGATTGCGGTTTGGCGGTAAGACCTCCCTCCCAACCGGCGATGGATGGGTGATTATCGTGGTACTGGTTTCACTCGCCGTTGTTACGCGCTTTCACCACCTGAGAGCGGCGAAAAAGGAATCTGCTACGTCGCCTACTTAGCGCCGGCGCCCGCCTTTGTGTAGATGGCATTGCCCAGTCTTACAAACGGGCCGCCATTTTCCGATAGCTCTTCGGTCACGGTAAATGAGAATGCCGAGACGACTGAGATAGTGCGCTTAAGCGCCAGAGTCTCGCTCTTTAATTTAATGGGCTCGACAGTGAAGCGAATAGCGATCGGGCTGCGCCAGTCTCCCTGACTCTTGATCTGGATGCCGTTGCCCAGATGTTCCGTGAATGAGAGCATCTTGGTTGCGTCGTCGAAGGTGACTGTCCCGCTCTCTTTGAACGCGCCGGTTTCCGAGGAACCTTCCGTGCGGCTGTCGAGAGCCTTCCCGTCCGATCTAAGAGTGAAAGTAGTAACGCCCTCACGTGGAGCCGGGCCAAATGCACTCTCGCGGCCGATCCATTTGAAATTCCACTGGCCTACGAAGTACTCGAGAGACTGCTTCTGCTGCGGCTGCGGAACGACCCTCATTTGAGGCTGTCCTTGACCTCGCGTACCGGGCGCCTGCGCGGGTTCTTCGCCGCCTCGCTTCAGGTCAATCGTCAATGTAAAAGTCTGGCCGCCAAAGTCAATCTCGCCCTTGCCTTTCAATGTATCGTCTTTCAGCACGAGAGAATAATTAATGACGATGCTGCCCTGGGGAGCTTCGATCTCGGACTTGGCGGTCAGCTTGTCGCCGTCGAGCTTGATCTCTTTAAGGCTGACATCGCCGCCGTCCGGCCGGATGCCCGCGATGGCCCCGGTGTAGCCGGCGCTCTCTTTTTTAATCGTGACAGTTGCCTGCCGCTGTCCCTGTATCGAATCGATCGATCCGTGCCATCGGCCCGCCAGTTGATCCTGCTGGGCAAACACATGCGAGAAGCACACAAGAACAACGGATAACATTGAAGCTATTGCAAACGATCGGCGCATCAAAATTTCCTCCTCATCGACGACGGCATATTGGATTATGATCAGTTCCGTGAAGCGGACTTCGCGGTTTCGCGTTGATCTCCGTCGCGGACATAGCCGAACCAACCTATCATCATCTCTTCCCAGGTCTGATCTCCCCATCGGACTTCCTTGGTCGGATCGGGGTTGAACTTATTTCCGGTAGAATTGTCGAAGTGCGCGACGCATTCCAGCTTTGTTCCTTTCGGAAGCGCCTTCGGTTCCTTCAATATATAAGTCAACTGCCAGTTGAAATCATACTTCGGCACCGACAACAGAACCTCGGATCGTCCATCCGGATAAACGGCTGTGTACGTAAAGTCTTTGCCGCGAAAATGCATGTGAGGCATGAACGAGGTCAGATGAACATCGTCTCTGAAGGTCATCGAGGATTTGACTTCATGATTTGCGGCGCCCGGAGGAATCACGAATCGCGCATTCAACGCGTTTCCGGTGACGAGCGTCTTTGTCGGCGGCTCTTTTGCGAATACGAGTCCAATACTTGTTCGATCTTTGGTGGGCTCGCCGTTTGTCGTGTAGTGCATCTGAAATACGATATTAGAGCCCGCTTTGATTAGCCGCGCAGTTCCCGGTCCAAAAACAACACCGGTCTTGTTCGGTGTAATCCCTCCGAGTTGATTTCGGCCTCGCTGAGCTTCGCCGCCGGCGTCCGAGGAGCCTGCGTCCTGGCTGAACGCGATCACGTGATGAACCACGCCGCGGTTGCCCGGACGAATCTCTATCGCCTGAACCCATTTGTCTTCTTTAAAGCCGGTGGGAATGGTGAAGTAGAGATACGGAACCGTGCCGTCCGCCGGAATTTGATATTCTTCCTGCATGCTGAGAACCACGTCAGGCTTGCCGATGGTCCAGCCTTCCGCGAACTTCGGCATCGGAGGCATGTCCTTATCATCACCCTTCGGACATCCTCCATTCACCCAGGCCGTGATCGTGTCGATCTCCTTCTGCGAGAGGCTCGGATCGTTGGCGAATTTGCCTGCGTGGCTCGGGTCGGCCGACCAGGGCGGCATCGAACGCTCGACGACGCGCTGCTTGATTGATTTGGCCCAGGGCCGCGCATCCTGATAGGTCACCAGCGACATCGGAGCGATCTCGCCCGGACGATGACACTCGATGCACCGGTTATAGAGAATCGGCGCCACGTCCCTGGCAAAGTTCACGGTTGGAGAGGGCGCGTTAGCGGAAACACCGAAAACCACAATTGCGCATAGAGCGCCGGCGGCGGCCGTGATTCCCAGCAAGCGTTTTGTCATACATTCTCCTGAATACCGCATCAGCAGCAAGGCTGAACCGCGGCGATCCTATCCCGCGACGATCCTATTTCGAGGCCGTTTCCGAGCGGAGATTTTGACCGTCGATTGTGTAATCGAACCAGCCGATCATCATCTCCTCCCAAGTCTGAGGACCCCACCGTACCTCTTTTGAAGGATCAGGGTTGAATTTGTTCGCTTCCGAATTGTCATGATGCGCAACGCAATCGAGCCGGCTTCCTTTCGGCGCCGCCAGCGGCTCCTTCAAGAAGTAGCTCAATTGCCAGTTGAAATCATACTTCGGTACGTTGAGGATGATCTTCGAAGTTCCATCCGGATAGACCAGCTTGTAGACGAAATCCTTGCCGCGAACATGCATATGCGGCATGAAGCTGACGATGTGACAATCTTCCTTGAAGGTGTATGACGCGGTGGACTCGTAGTTCGGCTCGCCGGGCGGAATAATGAGCGCTCTTGCCGCTGCGCCGGTGGTAATTACCCTCTTTTCGACCGGCTCTTTTGCGAGATAGAGACCAACGCTCGTGCGATCTTTGGAAGGCGAGCCGTTGGTCGTGTAGTGCATCTGGAAGATCAGCATCGAGCCTTTTTTGATCAGCTTTGCCTGGCCCGGCTTTAGCATCAGAGGGCTCATCCCGGGCGCCCAGCCGACCAGCATCCCGTCGGGGTTATTGCCTCGGTTTTGAGTCTGTTGCTGCTGAGCCGTCCGGGCCTCGCCTCCGCCGAGCCGCTCGGCTCCCAGGGTTATCTCTCCCGGTTGAGGCATCGGACCCTGGCCCGGTTCACGCACGGTTACAATGACGTGATGAACGACGCTGGGATCGCCGCGCTTGATGTCGGCGAATCGCACATATTTATCTTCGGTAAAGTTGGTGGGAATCGCGAAGTATCGGTAGTTGACTACCCCGTCGGCCGGGACCGCGGCTTCTTCGGTCATCGACAAGATTACATCCGGCTTTCCGAGTTTCCAGCCTTCTTCGACGGGCTTGGGCGCGGGCGGAAGATCTTTGATGTCGCCTTCTTTTGCGCCTCCATCGACCCAGGCTACGAGCGTATCGATCTCCTTCTGGGAGAGCCTTCGATCATTCGAAAATTCTCCGTAATGCGGATCGGCGAGCCACGGCGGCATTCGGTGTTCGGTGACGACCTCGCGAATTGACTTGGCCCACGGACGAACGTCTTTGTAGCTCAGCAGCGACATCGGAGCGATCTCGCCGGGCCGGTGACAAATCGTGCAATTCTTGTACAGGATCGGGGCAACATCTTTGCTGAATGTAACCGTAGAACCCGCCGTTCCTGCGTTGATCGAGCGCGCCAGAAAGAATGCTCCTATCATCAGAAAAAGAATCAGACACGTTCCGTAGGTGCGTTTCATAAGATCCTCTCTCGCCGAGGGCTGAAGATTTTTCTGGAAGTACTCGCGAAACCGCGGGAGCGGGCCGCGGATCGCAACCTAATCACGGCAGCTTCCTTGCGGAGTAAATTTAATCGCGGTGAAAGGGGGTGTCAACGAATATTGAAAAGAATTCAGATTTCGCAGTAACTGCCGACAGACAGTCGTCAGCGGCTGGACCTGCACGCGTCCACAATATGCCGGAATCTTCTTCGAGGTCTCCTGTCGGTTTTAGGTCGTCAGCGGCTGTACCTGCGTGCGCCCACGATATGCCGAGGAAACCGCAAACAACCTGCCATGTTTTAGTCTCATCGGTGATGCGATATAGATTCTTGGTCGGTTAAGACCCACCCGCCCAAAGCGCCCGAGAAGTAAAAGGCTCAAGGAAACCGTTTTGCTATCGGCTATGCAATTGTCTTCCACTGCTCGCGGCCATGGGGCGTGTGCATGGAACCGCTCTATTGGTTCGGCGGTGACTCACAGGTGAGTCGATGGAAGGATCCGCCGTCGCAAATGTCCATCCTTCAGTTCGGAATATGGATTAATGTGGATACCAAAAACCTGGCACACATTTCGATGGCCGATATCACAGAGACAATGGACGTTTCGTAGCGCGTTGGGTCGCCTTTTCAAAGCTGCCCATTGAGGTGTACCCCAAAATTCAGACCACCCCTTAAGGTGTAAAATGGCTGCCGTGTATAGGAGAAAAAACGATGAAAGCACGGCGGAAGAGATACGCGGCGGAGTTCAAAGCAAGGGTAGCTATCGA
>Ga0209687_1000023_pt1 | contig 71295 bp, 58 predicted proteins | sample GraSoiAngelo_136_FD_185893 | JGI IMG/M metagenome (GOLD analysis project Ga0209687, IMG submission 185893) | Grasslands soil microbial communities from the Angelo Coastal Reserve, California, USA - 14_0929_09_20cm (SPAdes) (version 2) | ecosystem: Environmental > Terrestrial > Soil > Grasslands ...
GAGCTCGAGTTATTGCTTCAGGAATCGGCAGCGAAGTAGCAGAAGTGCGAATGAGCGTTTCATCAGCTATGAAGGTGAAGTCTCTCAACCAACCTACGCGGTTCTGGCTGGAACGGTCACCTGTTCTACTATTGGCGTCTCAACCGAAAAGGCAATGGTTGAAACGAGAACGTCGACGGTTCAAACGAGAACGGCGATGGTTGAAACGAGAACGGCGATGGTTGAAACGAGAACGGCGATGGTTGAAACGAGAATGACGATGGTCGAAACAAGAATGTCGATGGTTGAAACAAGAATGTCGATGGTTGAAACAAGAATGTCGATGGTTGAAACAAGAATGTCGATGGTTGAAACGAGAATGACGATGGTCGAAACGAGAACGACGATGGTTGAAACGAGAATGTTGATCGTGGCGATCTCTTGCTTTGCTGCTCACGTCCCACAGCGTCACCGTCTTGTGCCCACTTCCTGAAGCCAGAGTTAGTTTTTGCGCCGCGCGGCAACGAAGCGCTTATGTCGCGCCTTCAGCGCTAGAGGGCATTGGGGCTGGAACCAGGGGCGGCGCGCTGCGCGCTTGCCCCTGGCTGTTTTATAGTCGGCCTTTCAGGCCTACATAGGCGCGAACTCTCGATCAGGTAGAGGACAAATGACACAAACTCCAAATCCTGCCTGTCGCCCCATCGAACTCTCGATGGTAGGGGAACAAATGGCCAAACTCGAATGTTCCCTGAAGAGCAGGGAACGCGTCAATAGCCCAGGGCCAGCGTAGCGCAGCCCCCGGTGCGAGGGAGGATTCGTTTCCGAACGGAACGCGGAGTTTGGATATTGCGGATTGTTCCCTGCAGGGGAACGCGTCAATAGCCAGGGCCAGCGCAGCGCAGCCCCCGGTGCGAGAGAGGATTCTGTTTCCAAAGAGGCGACGGCTGAGGTCTCAAGGTTACATCTCTTATGAAAGTTCGGACCAAATTGAAACTCGCAGAGACCATTCAGGTCGCAATTTTGAAGATAACAATCAGCCGTGCCTTCGGCACTTCCCAAGCAGTTGCGGACAGCAATCCACCAGTGAACTGGTGGGCTATTCCCCAGATGTCCCTCCGGGACAAAGACAACATCCAAAACAAACACCGAAAACAAAATCCCAAACAACATCTAAAACAAATCCGGTGTCCAGAAATTTCCGCCTGCCCAAAGAAGAATGGAGACTCTGGAGTCCCTCCGTCCGGGGGGCGATCGGTTTGGTCGTCTCCCGCGCGCCGGGTGATCTCTTCGTTCTGCGCTTGCCGGTGAGGCTGTAGACTACAAGGTGATGAAGCGTTCGAAGAAGAAGATCGCCGAGATCGAAGACCGGATCGCTATGGAGATCGTGGTCGATGCGTATGGGCCCGAAGAACAGGCGATGGGATGGTACTACTACCTCGAAGAAAAACTCAGCTTTCCATTCAAGGCCAAATGTATCGAAGAGAGGGCGATTTCGCCATTTTCAGGTAGGGGAGAAAGTCGAAGTCGTTGACATGGCCCTGGAAGACGAGTGCGAGCGTGAGATGTTTGTGATGGTGGAGTGGAGCGGCCGGCGGTTGGGTGTGCCGCTGTCCCAACTCGAAGGCATTCGCGTCGATCGGGACACGAAAGAAGCCCTCAGGGATTGGCAATACTGGATCGGCGAGGCTACGAGTTCGGGTAGTTCTTTACGACGCCGCGCCGAACTGGCGGTTGCAGTCGAGCGCGCGACCGTTCACTTCTCGGTGACTCGAATCTCTTCAGCCGCGCCACTTGAAACGGGAGCCTTCAAAAGAAACCGAGTCTGTGGTTGTTACTTCGGAATTGGCAGCGTTACAAGGGGCAAGCGCCTGGCGCTTGCCCCTGGGACCGTTAGGTGGTTCATCAACGCGAACGGCCGGCGTCAGCCGGCGCGAGCCGAGCGTGCCTCACCTTGAGGGTCGCTGTAGAATTTCCGCCAGGGCCTGCAATCGCTTCGAGTCTACTGCACTTTTCGCTGTCCGGGCGCTCTCTTTAAGCGATCCCACGAAGCTCTGGAGCTTTGCGACCTCTCTTTGATTGAGATTCGAACCCTCCGCGTTTTGAACGGCCTTCCGCATTGCAGTGATTTGGTCCGCCGACAGAGCCTGCGACCGCTCCAACTGATCCAGATAAGCCCTGGCTACTACCAAGTGAGCCGGCCACTCGATCTTTTGCTGGTTCTGGACATTGAGCTCAGCTACTCGCACCGTTTTCGCGGCATCGATCTCATTCTGGGTCAGAGACTGCGTGGGCGTTAGTTCAAAAACGTCCAGCCCGCGGGCGATCTCCGAGGCGTATATTTGACCGTTATACCAGTAGGCGGACCAGTCGCCGCCCAATATGAGCATACGTGGATCAATCGGCCCACGGTCGAAGTAGGCGATTTCAACCGGGTGGTCCGCGTCGGTGAAGTCCACAATAGAGATGCCGCCCTGGTACCAGGCTTGCACCTCTATATCCCGGCCGGGAACTGGAATGAGCGAGCCGTTGTGCGCCACACAATTCTCGGTGTCGCCTTGTGCCGCCGGCATCTTGTAGTAGCTCGCGAAGCTGAGTTTGTTATTCTTCAAACGAAAGACAGCGTCGGCGCCCCACTGTTTAGGATCGTTGGCGCGGCAACGCGCGCCCAGTCCGCCTCCCCACTCATCCGTGAACACGACCTTTGTCCCATCGTTCGAAAAGGACGCCGAGTGCCAGTATGAATAGTTCGGATCGTTTACCGCGTCCAGGCGCTTCGGATGCACGGGATCTTTTATGTCCAGCACTATTCCATTTCCTGAGCAGGCGCCCGCGGCCAAGCCAATAGCCGAATACACCGTAATATCGTGGCACTGGTTGGTATCGGTTGGTTTGTCAACGCCTTCTTTGCCGTGGGTGCCTCCGTTGTTTAAGCCGTTGAACGCGCCGGTACGGGGATCGATAAATACACGGGGACTGGAGACTACCTTTGCGTCCCGCGGCGCAGCCAGCGGGACCTTGATTACATCAATGCGAAACAGCGAAGTGTTTGGGTCTTTATCCGGCCCTTCACCCGAGCAGCCGGCCAACTCTTCATTTTGACGCACGAACGATGTACCGGATACGTAGATGTAGACGTTGTTCTTATCCTTCGGATCGACCACGAGCGTATGGGTGTGCGAGCCGCGGCAAGTCTGCACCGCAGCCACCTGCCTGGGACTTTTGATGTCGGATATATCGAAAATCCTTACGCCGCGGAACCGATCTTTTTGCGGCGCGGGTATATTTGGCTTTTTCTCTTCGCCTGCGCGGGGCGGAGGTCCTGGTGCGAATCCCTGTACACCGCAATCGACGCGGCCGTTTGGCTGCTCGACCGACATAAACATCAAGTTCTTGTAAACCGATACGTCCCCTTGTCCGCCCGGACAAATCATCGACGTCAGCAACTGAGCTTTAGCGGGATTGGAGATGTCATAGATATTGACGCCGTAAAAATTACCCTGGAACAGGCGGCTTCCCTGGAACGCGAGATCCGAATTAGCAAACGCCAGTTGGGCGACAACCAATTGCGCTGACTTGGGCATCTTTGAGGGATCGGCAACGCCGAGCAGACCCAGGGTCTTCTGCACTTTTGGATCATCAGGATTAACCGAGTCGAGTTCAAACGGGCCGGGTTTCTTGACGAGGGTGAGATGCTTCAGGCCCAGCGATACTTCTCCTGCGTCGTACATTCCCGGCTTCAGTTTGGCTCGCGGGTCGTTGGCATCCGATCCGGTCATTCCGGCGGGAAGCGGCGGCGCCGGCTCGGGCGCAAAAGAATCCTCTTCCGCTTTTTCTACTTTATTTTGGTCTGGTTTGGCGTTTGTCGGCTTCTTTGAGTCCTGAGACGAAGGCGTTTGCGCCTGCATCTGGCCGACAAAAAACAATCCCGAGAGAAGGGAGCCTACAAGTAAACGGAAAGCAATAGTATGTACTCGACTCATCGTTTATCCCCCAAAGATTTTTTCTCCAGCATGCTTTGCATGATCCGGATTTCGGCGCGTTGCCCGCTGTCTACATCGGTTGCGAAGTTGAACAATTCAGCGTCCTGCCCCGCGCCCGCGGTGTCGAACAAATCTCTCACCATGGTCAAAGCGCCGCCGTGGTGCTGAATCATCCCGGTTAAAAACAGACGGTCGAACTCCGCGCCTTTTGCATTCCTGAGTGCTTCCATCTGCTCCGGGGAAAGCATCCCCGGCATAAGAGCCATCTGCTCGTGCGGCATGTTCATGTTGTGCATGTCATGCATTTCTTGCGAACTTGGCTGTCCACGGGACGCCAGCCACCGTTTCATGAATTTTATCTCGTCTGCCTGCGACCTGCTGATTCGCGCACCGAGTGACCTCAGATTCTTGTTCTCAGTATGCGATTCCATTAGCGCGGTCATTTCAACCGCCTGCCCGTGATGCATAATCATACCCTGCATGAACTGCACATCCGCCGGCGAGGCTGGCGGAAGCGTCCCCTTCGTAGTCGAGGGAAGAGTCCGCGTCGGTTTCCCCGGCGCGCCAGGTTGGACCACGGCTGGTGTCGATGGTGCTGTCTGCTGCGCACAGACGTGCATAGGGAAGAGAATTGCCGGAGCACTCGTCGCCGCAAGCATGCACAAACAAGCGGCGCCGCCCAATACAACCCGAATTCTCCCGGTGCACCTCAGATAAAGAGCCCTCACCTGCCGCGGGTACTTAAACATTGTCGGGCTCACATTATCACATTTTGCGGGACCTGACATTCGGTTAAAGCGTTGTAAGCAGGGTTTGAGCTCAATACTCTCTTCCCCATTCAGACGGATGATAAATGCCTCTCGTAGAGTTTCTTCGGGAGTCGCCGTTTATATTCAAATGCGGCGACGTGAATAGCGCCTCGTAGACGCCCTCGTAGACGCCCTTGCTCGCGCGAACGCTCTTCACTATTCTCTTCCACCAAAGATGGACAACTACGTAATCGAGCTTCGCCGCATCGTCAAGCGCTTCGGTTCAACCGCGGCGGTTGATTCGGTGTCGCTCGACGTTAAGGCAGGCGAATTCATCACTCTTCTCGGACCATCTGGTTGCGGAAAGACGACTCTGCTTCGAATGATCGCCGGGCTCGAGACCCCCGACGAGGGGGCCGTGTTTCTTAACGGCGCCGATGTGACCGGGCTCCCGGCATACAAACGCGACGTCAGCACGGTCTTTCAGCAATATGCTCTCTTTCCTCATCTGGATGTCAAAGCGAACGTAGCCTTTGGCTTGAAGCGAAGGCGTGTCGCGCGAAGCGAAATCGAGCAGAGGGTATCAAAGGCAATCGATATGGTACGCCTTAACGGTCTCGATCACCGCAAGCCTTCCGAGCTGTCAGGAGGCCAACAGCAGCGGGTAGCCCTGGCGCGCTCGCTAGTGCTTAATCCGCGCTCCTTATTGCTGGACGAGCCGCTTGCGGCGCTCGACCTCAAGCTGAGAAAGCAAATGCAAATCGAGCTGAAGGCGCTGCAGCGCAGGCTCGGCATAAGTTTTATCTATGTTACTCACGACCAGGAAGAAGCGCTCACGATGAGCGATCGCATCGCGGTGATGAACGCGGGCAAGATCGAGCAGATTGGCACGGCCGAAGAAATATACGAACGGCCTCTCACCGAATTCACGGCCTCATTCATCGGCGAATCCAACGTGCTGGATGGAACGCTCGAATCATCTTCGGGCGACACTGCTCTCGTCAGAATCAACGACACCACTGCGCGAGCCTGTCTCGCGGAATCGGTGCGCGGTGTTCCTGTCGGTTCCACTATCCGGTTGATGATCAGGCCGGAGAAGATCACGCTTGGATCGTCTAACGGGATCAGCGGAACCATCGAAGCGCAAACGTATCTGGGTGAGAGCACGCGCTGGCGAATTCGTTTGAAGGGAGGACAGGAATTGTCCGCTCTCGGCCAGAACAGCGGCCGGTCGTCGCGCGTCGGCGGAATCGGCGACGAGGTAACGATTTCGTGGGAGCCCGAGTGCGCGGTAGTCCTTGCGCCTGTCGCCGGAGGCTCCGGCGCCGAACGCTCCATCGCGGAGGCGTATTCGTCGTGAGTCGAATTCAACTCGTACATTGGAATCAAACTGAAGCTCGCGAGAAGATTGCATTGCTGAGACGCGCCGGCTACGACGTGGGTTATGAATCGCGGGCGCAGTCGCTATTGAGAGCTCTCAAGGCTGATCCGCCGGACGCGATGGTCATCGATCTGTCGAGGCTGCCGGGACACGGCCGGGACGTCGCAATAACCGTAAGACACAACAAGGCCATTAAACTGACGCCGATCGTATTCGTCGGCGGAGATCCCGACAAGGTTAAACTGATTAAGGAACTGCTGCCGGATGCGGTCTACACGACTTGGAGAAACGCGGCCGCTGCGATCGAGCAGACGGTTAGCGATCCTCCCGAAGTTACGGTCGTACCGCGATCCGTTCTGGAAGGCTATGCCGGCACGCCTCTGCCAAAGAAACTCGGAATCAAGACGAACTCGAAGGTGGTGCTCATCAGCGCGCCCGCCGATTTTGAAAAGATACTGGGCGTGTTGCCTGAGGGCGCGAAACTGGTCGCCGAGAAGAGAGCCGACAACGACTTGATAATATGGTTCAACAGGTCGCGGCGGAGCTTCGAGATGGAGATAGATCGCATAATCCCGCTGGTTGGGCAGGGCGGCATCTGGATTGTCTGGCCAAAGCAATCATCGAAGCTCGGGTCTGATCTTACGCAGCTTAATATTCGCGAGACCTGCTTTGCTTCGGGGCTCGTCGATTACAAGATATGCGCCATAAACGACACCTGGTCGGGAATGCGTTTCGCTCGGCGAAAACGTTAAATTTATCTATACTGAGATCGCCTCAAATCATCGATGATAGAAATCATTGCTACAGTTCAAGAGAATGTCGAAACATCGGCGGGATACAGGAAGCTCACTCTTCATCTTGCCTCGAACATCGCGGTTCAGCCGGGCCAGTTTGCAATGCTCAGGCCGCATGATGCTTATGAACCGGTGCTCAGACGGGCGCTCGCGATCTATCAAATACAGGATGAGCGTACGATTAGCTTTCTTTATCAGGTTCTCGGTAGAGGAACCCAGGCTCTTGCTCGTTTGAGATCCGGTGATCGTGTTGACGCGCTTCTGCCGTTAGGAAACTGCTGGCCGATTGAACCCGTTGAGAGCGGCGGACACGCCGTTGTCGTTTCAGGAGGCATTGGCTCGGCGTCGGTGCTTCTTTTGTGCGAAGAGCTGATGAAGAAGAACATCAGAACCACGGTCGTATTCGGAGCCGCCACGGAGGCAGCCGCCGTTGGTTGCGGATTGAACGACTTCAGACAAGCGAATCCGCGGTTGATCACAACAACCGACGATGGAAGCCTGGGTGAACGTGGTCTTGTTACGGCGCCTCTCAAACGGTTGCTTATGGAAGAGGCAGGCTCGCGGCCTGTGATTTATGCCTGTGGACCGTGGGCGATGATGAAAGCAGTAGCCGGTATAGCGCGCGATCAGGATACCGCCTGCGTTGTGTCTCTGGAGGCTCCGATGGGGTGCGGCTTCGGAGTATGCGTCGGGTGCGTAGTCGCCGTGAACCAGCTTGAACCGGGCGAATACGGCACGTACAAACGAGTCTGCGTTGATGGGCCGGTTTTTCCTTCGGAGGCAATTCGGTGGGATGTGGCTGGAATGATCCACTGAGATTTGGATTTTAAATTTTCGAGCTATTCGAGCATATTACCGAAGATACTGCTACCGTGATTCACGATCCCAGACTTTCAGTTGAGATTGCGGGAGTTCCCTTCAACAATCCGGTCATCGGAGCATCAGGCACGTTCGGATATGGGTTGGAGTTCGCTGAGCTAATAGACCTGAACCGGCTCGGCGGCTTCTGCACAAAGGGCTTGTCGGCGCGTCCAATGGCCGGCAATCCGCCGGTTCGCATCGTTGAAACGCATGGCGGAATGCTAAATGCCATCGGCCTTCAAAACGTCGGAGCCAGGGCGTTTGTGGATGAGAAACTGCCGCTGATTCGCCGCTACAACACGCGTGTCATCGCTAATGTTTTCGGTTATTCGGAGAGCGACTATCTCGAGACTATCAAAATACTGAACGACGGCGAGGGAATCTCTTTTTACGAACTGAATATATCCTGTCCGAACGTAAAGGAAGGCGGGGCGATTATCGGCAACTCCGCGGTTGCGGCGGCGAGGCTTACTGAAGCGGCGCGGCGGCTGTCGACGCGGCCCCTGATCGTGAAGCTGTCACCGAACGTCACCAATATCGCCGACATCGCGCGGGCCATTGCGGCTGCTGGGGCCGACGCGCTTTCATTGATCAACACTATCGTCGGCATGTCTATCGATATTAATTCCAGGAAGCCGCGGTTGAGCTATAAGACTGGAGGTCTCTCCGGACCAGCTATTCGCCCCATCGCCGTGAGAATGGTGTACGAAACAGCACAGGCAGTCGGTGTTCCGTTGATAGGCATAGGCGGTATTGCGTCCGCAATGGACGCAATTGAATTCCTTATAGCTGGAGCCGCCGCGGTCCAGATTGGAACCGCGAATTATTACGATCCGCAGGTAACCATGAAGGTTATTGACGGGCTATCCGCGTATTGCGACGAGAAGAAAATCGACCACATAAGTCAACTAACCGGATCAATCTCTCTCTGAAGGGCTGAACGGTCGACTCAGTCCACCCAATCCGCGATAAAGACGTTTGTCTCTCCCTGCGCTTTTCCATGTCGATTCGACGCGAACACGAGCTTCTTTCCGTCGAGGTTAAACATGGGAAACCCGTCAAAGGTGTCGTTGTACGTGATTCGCTGCAACCCGCTTCCATCAAGGTTGATTGAATAGAGGTCGAAGTCCCGTCCCTTTGGATCGGACATGTTGGAGGCAAAGATTATGCGCTTGCCGTCCGGAAAGAAATAAGGAGCAAAATTAGCGGTCCCGTTCTTGGTAATCTGTCGCTTTTCTGTTCCATCGGCCTTCATTATCCAGATCTCGAGAGTGGTGGGCCTGATCAGGTTCTGTTTCAGCAATGCCTGATACTCATCAGCTTCCTTGCCAGGCTTCGGATGGTGGGCCCGGTAGACGATCCACTGGTTGTCATATGAATAGAAAGGCCCTCCGTCGTAACCCAGCTCATTGGTTAACTGCTTCTTATTTTTGCCGTCGAGATCCATCGTGTAGATGTCCAGGTCGCCGTGCTCCATCGACGTGTAAACGATCTTGCGGCCGTTGGGAGAGATAGTCGCTTCGGCATCATAGCCCTGCGCATCCGTGAGGCGTTTCAAATCCGAGCCGTCAGGCGCGGCGCTGAATATGTCGTAGCCTGGATAAATCGCCCACACGTACCCCTTTGAATAGTCGGGGCGAGGAGGGCATTTGGCATCGGCGAGATGAGTCGATGCGTAGATAATTCGCTTTCCGTTTGGAAAGAAGTATGAGCAGGTAGTGCGGCCTTTGCCGGTCGACAGCCGTCGAACCCCCGAGCCGTCGATGTTCATTTCATAGATCTGGTCGCATTCGGCGCCTTCACGAGTCGATTGAAATATCAGCTTGCGTCCATCGGCCGAAAAATAGGCTTCGGCATTTTCTCCGCCAAACGTGAGCTGGCGAATGTTTCGAAGATGAGTTTCTTGCGGCAACCGCAGCGGATCAGGTTTGGCTTGTGTTTCAAGCGGGAGAGATGGAAGAGCCCACGCGGTTATCGCGGCGATCAACAGCAGGAAACAGGTGAGAAGTTTATTCATGAGTTACCTCGATGCTGAGCTCGACCGGTTATTGGAAATTGGCGGCCTCGCCGACCTCAGACTTGCGCTCAGCCTCTACGAGACCGGCTGCCAGAAGAATGGATTCAATCATGCTGCCGGGATCGGCGATTCCGCGTCCGGCAATATCAAACGCGGTTCCGTGATCCACCGAAGTGCGAATGATCGGAAGCCCCAGGGTTACGTTTACGGCCTTTCCAAAGCCGAGCGTCTTTACTGCGATCAAGCCTTGATCGTGATAGCACGCGATGACTACGTCGAACTCTCCTCGCGCGGCTCGCGCAAAGACGGTGTCCGGCGGAAACGGCCCGTCAACATTGATTCCATGAAATCTTCTGCATGTTTCGATGGCGGGGCGAATATGCAAGTCTTCTTCGTCGCCAAAGAGGCCGTTTTCTCCGGCGTGAGGATTCAACCCGGCGACTGCGATTCGCGGCCAGCGCTCGTTGAACCGCTTCAGCTCGCGTTCGGTAAGCAGAATCGCGTCCGTGACACGTTCTGCCGAAATGAATTTGATTGCATTCAAAAGGCTGAGATGTGTTGAGAGCAGCACCACTCTGAGTTTGCCGCAAAAAAAGCACATCAACGACTGAGAAGAGCCGCAGAGATGTGCAAGCATTTCGGTGTGGCCGGGGAAAGGAGAGCCGGCAAGCTTAAGAGCGGTCTTGTTAATCGGTGCGGTGGCCAGTCCGTCCAGGAAGCCGTCCAGACATAGTTTCACGCCTGTTTCTATGGATCTGATAGATGCTTTTCCGCCGGCCGCGGAAGCCGTGGATGGCGTGATCGGTTCACCAGCCTCGCCCGAGTCGATTATTAGCGCTTCATCGAAGGCGTCGAGATTGGAAAGTGAGGCAGGAGATAGATAAGAATAATCGCATCTGAGACCAAGCAAGCCCGCGTGAGTAAGAAGGTGAGAACGGTTCCCAATTATGACGGGCCTGCAGACCGAGAGAACCTCCGGCCTCGCAACCGATTTTAGAACTATTTCAGGGCCGATGCCGGAAGGATCGCCTGCCGTGATTCCTATCCGCGGCTTACCTGTTAGATTCGGAGATCGCGTCACAGTCAGTTGGTTGGGGAAAGTTATATAGCAGCGGGCTCACGCCTGGGCACGCTCTTCCGGTTCCGGTTCATAAGTTGATTCTTCGCTGCCATCCTCGTTTTCCTTTTCAGGCTCCTGCTTGAAGATGTACTTGATGTTGTGCTTCAACACCAGAAGATTGGGACCTTCATTCCGATGCAGCTTGATGCATCCTCGGTCATACCACTCGATAGTGCCGCGCAACTCTTCGCCATCCTGGAGCACAAGGACCATCACTGTTTTATTATCCATTTGCTTCTTGTAGTAGAAGCTCTCTGCGTTCGTTTGTTCGGGCGGGACCCTTCTCTTTTGAGAATCGGCGTTGTTTCGGCGCTGTCCTTCGTGGCGATCGTTGCGATCTCTGACTTCGGCAAGGGTTGTTCTGATTAACTTTCTGTTCACTACACATCCTCCGTGCGTTTAGAAATACGAGATGATAAATCGAGTCCCAAAGCGCTACCAGGCGCTGGGCGTTCCACTCGCGGAACTCTCTCCGCCGTCCTCGCTACTCTCTGCCGGCTTAGAGAAACTCGAAGACCGGTAGTGTGTGAGCTTGTTTTGGCGCGGGTTTTATCAACCGTCCAGAATGCTGCGATATTAGCTCAAGCATTTTCGTTTGGCAAGAAGAAACGATTTCAAGGTAATTATGATTTCGATTCAGACCTTCGTAACAATCCCGACACAGGTTTTCCTCTTGCGAATTCTTGTTACGAGCTGTTGGCTGAAGATAATTTGTGCCGCTGGATGACGCGGCCGACGCTCTTGAAGTACAATGATCACGACCTCAAACAGCTCTGCATTAACTTCGGAGGCCGATATCAGAAATATTGAAGGTAACGTTCAAGGGCTTAAACCAAATCAACTTCATCGGTTGGAGAAGCTTTATCAAAGGCGCGTCCCTCCGAGAGAGATAATCACACAGGAACTGGCCCGCCAGCTCAGCGAAATCTCAAGTGAAATCAACCGGCAAGTCGGCGTCCTGATCGATCGAAAAGGATACGTCGAGCACGTTATGGTTGGCAGCGCCCATTCGATAATGCTGCCGGATTTGAAGCGCACTCGCGTGGGTCAGGGCCGATTTCGAGGACTGCGGTGCCTCCATACCCATTTGTCCGGCGAGGAGCTGACTCAGGACGACTTGTCTGATCTTGCTTTGCTCAGGCTTGATCTGATGGCCTCCGTCGACGTGCATCAGGATGGGCTTCCGGGATTGGTTAGAGCCGCACACTTATTGCCGGGAGCGCGCCATCAAAAAGAGAGCCTGGATCCGACGGCGCTCAAGTCCGGTGACGGTGAGCAGGAGACGTGGGGTTTTCTCGAGCCGCGGGTCCCGAGCCAGTTGAATGTCGACTTCCTGGATCTGATCTCCTCACTCGAAGAGGAGGTGGCTCGCGCTCGCAGCTTGAGAGGGCCTTCCGATCAACGAGACCGCGCGATCCTGGTCGGGGTAACTACCGGATCGGCCGCCGCCGCGGAGGAGTCTCTAGACGAATTGAAAGAATTAGCTCGCTCGGCGGAACTTGTGGTTCTGGATTCAATAGTGCAGCGGCGTCAGAAACTCGATCCGCGCTCGCTGCTCGGCAAAGGCAAGCTCGACGAGCTGATAATTCGCAGTCTGCAACTCGGCGCGGATCTTATAATATTCGATCAGAACCTGACCGCCAGTCAGGTGAGAGTCATTAACGAAGCGACGGATCTAAAGATACTCGATCGCACTCAGCTCATTCTCGACATCTTTGCTCAGCGCGCTTTAACCAGAGAAGGAAAGATTCAGGTCGAGCTCGCCCAGTTGAAGTATCTGCTTCCGAGATTGAGCGGGTCCGGAACCGAGATGTCTCGTTTGATGGGCGGCATCGGCGGAAGAGGTCCCGGAGAAACCAAGCTGGAAGTCGACCGCCGCCGGGCGCGCGACCGAATCGGCCTTCTGGAAAAGCAGATCGACCATATCCGTACCGGGCGCCAGACGAGACGGACGCGCCGCGAACGCCGGGAGGTTCCTATACTGTCGATTGTCGGATACACCAATGCCGGCAAGTCGACGCTGTTGAATGCGCTGACTCGTTCGAATGTGAATGCGGAGAATAAACTCTTCGCGACGCTCGACCCAACCAGCCGCCGACTGCGGCTGCCGCGCGACCGCGAAGTTGTCATTAACGACACGGTAGGATTCATACGCGATCTGCCGCCCGATCTCATAGCCGCTTTCAGGGCTACGTTGGAAGAAATCGAGAGCTCGGATCTGCTGATCCATCTCGTGGACGGCAGCAGACCACAAGTGGAGTCTCACATTTCGGTCGTCGAAGGAATATTGGATCGCTTGGAACTAGGCGGCTTGCGGAGATTGCTGGTGTTCAACAAGCGTGACCTTCTGAGCGCCGATGAGATCGCGAGCTTTGAAAGAACCCGCGGAGCGGTTGTAATAAGCGCTCGCGACAGCTCCACGTTGAAAGCCTTGATTGACCGGGTCAGTGATTTATTGGAGCATCCTGCGCTGCCGCCGCAGATGCCCGCGGTGGAATCCGCGATGGTCGATACTTCGGATAATCAAGTCGAATCGAAGACAGGATAGAATCCTCTCAATAGATTCTCGGTAAAATCGGTTAAAGACTGTTACCCGCCAAACCTATAAGAAAGCCCCGTAATTCGGGCTTTTCCGCGGGTACTCTCGCGAGGCCACCCGATACGAAAGGGCTTCATCTAAACAATTAGTTTTGAGAATTAAAGAAAACGCGACATGGTTGTCGCAGACGAAGATTACCTGTTTAATTTCTTAACACAACTTTGAAGGGTTCGGTGATCTTCGTTCGAAGATAAGGAGGTGTGACTGATGAAGTTCAGCAGAGTCACAAGGATGTTGGCAATTGCATTCGTGCTGGCCTTTTCTGGCGCAGCCGTTACGACGGCGAATGCACAGGTGCACAGACACCGTGGAGTGGTTGTGATTGGGCAGCCGTACTTCTTCCCGCACTACTACTATCCGGGATACTACCGGTACTCGGACCCTATAGCTTATCAGCGAGAAGAGGGCTATAGAGACGGCTTGAGTCGAGGGAAGGACGACGCTAAACATGGTCGAGCGGAGAGTCCGAGCAACCATAAGCACTACAGTAACTCTGACAGCCTTGCGTATCGACAGGCCTTCGCTCAGGGTTACGAAGATGGCTACAGAGCGCGAATGGGATAGCGTAAGGTCGCATGAAATAGCGTAAGATAAAGATTCGCGCTGCAAAAAAGAACGGGCTTATAAAAGGCTCGTTCTTTTTGGTAATAAGGTTCTTCTTTAGCCGAATTATTCACAAAACCGCGCCAGGAAATAGAGCACGTGGAGCCGCGTCGAGCCGCATCTCGATAACTGGAAGACGGCAAACACGTCACTGCTTTTTTTAAGGAGTGTATGGGACTCGGCTGCTGCCTCTCGACAGCTGCTGCCTCTCGACAGTTTGGAAGGCCAGGAAACCTGTTCGTCGCTCCGCTCGCAAGGATTTCTCGCAAATGCGCCCGTAAGTTCGAGCCTTTGACTCGCATGGCAAAACAATCAAGAAGGTCTGTTGTGGCGGAATCGCTCCGACAGGAGCGCAATGCGGCGGCGCAGGCCTCCTCAAACGACTTACCGCTCCCGCAGCAAAATAGTCTATGCCCGCCTTTCTCGAACACTCGCGTCGCGCCGGGGATCTCGAGCGCGATATCTCTTCACGATCTTCGTTGCGTTGCGCAACCACAGGCCTAAACTGACCCTGTTCCTGCGCGTGCCCGGCGCTCCTATCGACAACAACATCTGTGGAAGAAAGCTGTTCTCCATCCGCAAGAACTCTCTGTTCTACCGAACGAAAAACGGAGCGCAAGTAGGCGACCTCTTCATGAGCCTCATCTACTTGGTTTCTTCATTATGATAGTGATGTTTAGTCGTTCAGGAATTCATCGTGTGAACCACAATGAGACCCGCGATTATCGCTACAAGATCTAGGCGCCGCGTGGCGTCGCTTGGACTCTTGACGTGCTCAAATCGGGCGTGATAGCTATGCGATCCGCATCACACGACGGTCGTGATTAATAAGAGCGAGAAGCGACCATAAGAGGACTGTTTCAGTCGAACAGGCCTGACCGCTGATGGAGGGACAAATGTCGAAAGTAGTCATTGGCTTTTTAGTTGGTGCCGGGTTATTAATCGCGGCTCGATTCGGCATAGCCAGGTACCCGCAGGTAACAAAGGAACAAAGCGAATATCAGGCGGAACTCAAGGGCGCGACCCCCATACGCGACGGATCCGTCACCGCGAAGGAGCTAGTGCGTCGCACTTTATACAACGGTATCAGACAAGGTGAGAATGACAAGCCAATCAATGAACTCATTGCACCGTTAAAGGGTCAGAAGCTCGTGTACGGACTAACTCTCATGGTCCGAAGGGTGCAGGAGTTCACCGGGACTGAGACACCCAAAAATTATTTTCACTTGCTTGCTGGCGAATCAGATCTAGTCATTCGGGGAAAAGCGTTAAACCAGGATTCCCAGATTACGGCCGATGGGATGTTTCTTTTTTCTGATTACCGCGTCGGCGTCACGGAGGTTTTTAAGAACAATTCGGCTGTGCCGATAGAGGTGGGTGACACAATTAATGTTGCTCTTCCGGGAGGAAAGGTACTGATTGATGCTGTGATTGTGAAAGCCAGCGGTAATAGCACTGCTATACTGCCAGTCAATGATGCGGAGGTTGTGCTCTTCCTAAAATATATTCCGGAAACCGGTGACTATAAGCTTGCCAGATACAATGGCAGCTTTGAGCTCAATAGTCATTCCGTTCGGGCACTAGCTGGCCGTTTCCCCGCTGATTTCTTAAAGGATGAGGCATCTTTCCTGAAGACTCTTCGAACCGCATCCGAACGCTTGGGCAATCGGTGAGGCACAGGACATGAACATGCTTAGAGGTCGATTGATCTTCGCCCGCGACTTCGTTGTGGGCCTGGTTAGCAGCGCTCTAATCCTGAGTTTTCCATTCGCGGGTTCAGTGGCAGAGGCAGGTTGCCCACCGCTTACACCTTGGCAAGGATGGGTTCCGAATTCCAGCATAAACTACGTCGCGATTACTTTCTCCCAAGAAGAGTTAAGTCGAATAGATTCGGCGATGCAAGATTGGACGTTTCACAATACCTCGTTTTTCAACTGCTCAAATGTAGGGTTCTATAAGGGCACATTCGGTTCTTACATTATAACGAGCAACGCAGGGCAGAACCCGGCCTTTCCAGATGCGATTGCAACCACCAGCATTCAGAGGCCCGGTAACCGCGTATCGTCCGCTACAACCACTTTCTTCTGGGGCGCGATGACTCCCGCCCCCAATGTACACCCCGGATGGAACCGAGACGGTTCAGCCGACTATTATGGATGTATTTTAGAGACTATTCTGCACGAAGTAGGCCACACGATGGGGCTTGATGATGCGACGTTGCCCGAGATCGCGGGCCAAACGGTCATGAATGATACCTCCGGGATAAACGATTCCGGCCACCTTGGCGCTACATCGATAGAGCCCTGTGATGATGACCGAATAGATGGCGAACCTCAGTATTTTGCTAATTGCGTATTCAGTGGTACCTGTGATCAAGAACCGCCGTTGGGCGGATGTGGGAGTGGGGGGGCCTGGGACTGGGATCTGTGCCGCTGTGTATACAACTACAGCCCAATACTGATTGATACTTTGGGAAACGGATTCCAATTGACGGGTGCTGACGGCGGCGTCAACTTTGATCTAAATAGTGATGGTGTTCCCGAACGTATAAGTTGGACCGCTGCGGGCTCTGATGATGCCTTTCTGGCATTGGACCGAAATAGTAATGGCAGAATTGACAATGGCCAGGAGTTATTCGGGAACTTCACGGAGCAGCCGTCCTCGGCGTCTCCGAACGGTTTCGCGGCTCTTGCCGAGCTTGATAAGCATGCTAACGGCGGCAACGAAGATGGAATGATTGACCGGCGGGATTCTGTTTTTGCGTCGCTGCTTTTGTGGAAGGACACCAACCATAATGGAGCCTCCGAACCCAACGAGCTATATTCGTTGCCCGTACTCGGCGTCTACGGTATCAGCCTAAATTATAAGAAGACAAGACGAAGCGATTTCTATGGTAACCAGCTCCGATACAGATCGAAAGTGTATGACGCTCGCAACACCCATGTCGGTCAATGGGCTTATGACGTATTTTTTCTCACACATTGAGTGGGTGGTCTGTGCTCAAGTAGTTTCGGCAGTATCGACACCGCAGCTAACTAACCGCGTTTGTGAGGTTCGAGCCTGTCACATGGTCAGAGGAGTTTATCGACGAATATCTCTTCTTTCTGGGAAAGCGAAATAAAGACAGAGCAAACCTCGAAAAGGGAATCGCATGTCTACTGCAAGCCATTCGTCTCCCGCATCCTGACATCGACCGATGAGTCGAATCTGCCCGCCTTAGATTGATATTTCGCTTCTACACAGATCATAGCGCGGCGGCCAACCGTGAATGAAAGTCCTCGGGACGGAGGCATTCGTATTTCGGCTCTTGATCCTTCTCTTATGGGAGTGCACCCGGCAGATCCTAACGCTGGTGCTGCCGTCCGCGCTGGAAATAACCAAGATCGTACCTTGAGTCAAAATGGGTCAATAGGGCGGAGAGCCGATTAAATTCATTTGAGACTTAAGGCGCTGATTGGGCCTAATTTCGACAGATCGCGAGGTCACGCAGCAGCGATGCGTCATTTACGGGCGGTGCGTCATTTGCAAAGTGGCGAGTTGATGCGAGTGCAAGGCGATGCGAGTTGATGCGAGTGCAAAGTGACGCGAGTGAAAGTGGTGCAAAGTGATGCGAGCATTTCTCGTGAGCAGATCGGCCGACGAGGCCGGAAGGGTTGAATTCACATCGTAATGAAGAGCTATAAAAAGTCGCTCCTTGGAGCGTTGGGATGCACGCTTTTGCTCGTCTGTGTGCAATGCGTTTCCGCGCTGGATCCGCGGCAACCCATTAACCAATATGTCGTCAATTCCTGGCAGGATGAGAGCGGGCTGCCGGAGATTTCAGTGCAGGCGATCGCGCAGACGACGGATGGATATATTTGGGCGGGTACACATGAAGGTCTGGTCCGCTTTGACGGCGTCAAGTTCAAGACCTTTAGCACACGCGACACGAAGGCGATTAAGGACGATGACATAGCGACGCTTCTTGCGGACCCCGATGGCGGATTGTGGGTCGGGACGCGGGGCGGCCTCATTCGACTCAAGGACGGCGAGATCACGTCCTATACGACCGATGATGGTTTGTCGTCAAACATTATCAAGACGCTGTGCATGGGGAGAGATGGCAGTTTGTGGATTGGAACGTGGGGAGGAGGATTGAACCGTCTCAAGGAAGGCCGCTTCACGGCCTACACCACGAACGACGGGCTTCTGAGCAACGTTATTACGTCGATTTGCGAGAGCGGGAACGGCGGGATTTGGATTGCAAGCGTCGATGCGGGCTTGTGTCATCTCAAGGACGGAGTGTTTAAGAACTACACGACTAAGGATGGGTTGTCCAATACTACACTCAAGGCGGTTTGCGAAGATAAGGACGGTGCACTATGGATCGGAACAGACAGCGCGGGCCTGATTAGATTCAAGGAAGGGCGCTTCACGGATTTCACAATCAAGGATGGCCTGAGCAACAAGCATATAGCGGCATTATTGCAGGACAAAGAAGGAAGCCTTTGGATTGCAACTCAGGGAGGAGTGAGCGTCCTGAGAGAAGGCAAGTTCAGCACGTTCGGACTCGATAATGGTTTGGCCAACGAGTTAGCTACGTCGTTGTATGAGGACCTTGAAGGCAGTATATGGGTGGGTACTCGCGGCGGCGGCCTGAGCCGCCTCAAAGGCGGAAAGTTCACCGTCTACACAGCTCGAGACGGATTGAGCGACGACCGCGCGGGCTGTGTGTACCAGGACCGGCAAGGGGCGATCTGGATCGGAACATATCACCGCGGATTAAGCAGGTTTCAAAACGGCAGCTTCACCAATTACACCTCCGACAACGGCTTGTTTGGCACATCGGTCTTTGCAATTCACGAAGACAAGAGAGGGAACATCTGGATCGGCACTGATGACGGATTGAACTGCCTTGCGAACGGCCGCTTTACCTACTATGGCACTAAAGACGGATTGTCAAACAACGTTGTACAAGCGATCAGTGAGAGCGTGGACGGAACACTGTGGTTCGGCACATGGGGCGGAGGTTTGAATCGCTTCAGGGACGGCCGTTTTACTTCGATAAGAGCTGCCGAAGGGTTGCCTAACGACTTCATCATGACCCTGTTTGAAGACAGCGGCGGCGCGTTGTGGATTGGTACCGAGGGCGGCGGATTGAGCTGCCTGAAAAACGGGCGGCTTACGACTTACACAACTGCTAATGGACTGTCGAGCGACGTCGTGTCGTTTATCTACGAAGACAATACCGGCGTGCTTTGGATCGGAACTCAGGGAGGAGGTATTAATCGCTTCAAGAACGGCGTATTTTCTTCCATCACTTCGAGCAAGGGCCTCTTCAATAACACGGTACACGCCATCTTGGAAGATGCGACCGGTGATTTCTGGATTAGCTGCAATCAGGGTATCTACCGCGTTAGCAAAGAACAACTCAATGATTTCGCCGACGGCCGAATCAAGTCTGTTTCCATCGTTTCCTTTGGCACTTCCGATGGTATGAGGGCGAGTGAGTGCAACAGCTCGGATCCGCCTGCCCTGCGGGACAGAGAGGGCAAGTTCTGGTTTCCGACTATCAAAGGCATTGTCGTAATCGATCCGCTTCACTTTCCGGTAAATGCTACGCCGCCGCCGATCGTGATAGAGCAGGCGTTGGTCGATGGCAAACCGGTAGGGCTTCGAGGAAATGTGGAACTGCCGGCCGGAGGCGTCAGACTCGAATTGCAGTACGCGGGCCTCAGTTATATCGCGCCGGAGAGAGTGCGCTTCAAATACCGGGTCGAGGGCTTCGACAAAGATTGGGTTGAGGCAGGCGGCGCCCGCGCAGCCCAATACACCAATTTACCTCCTGGAGCGCACACCTTTCGGGTGATCGCCTGCAACAACGACGGAGTCTGGAATGAATCCGGAGCATCTTTCAGCTTTTATGTACCTCCGCTCTTTTACCAAACAACGTGGTTTTGGGCGCTGTGCGCGCTGACGCTCCTTGCGGCCGCTTTTGTCGCGCATCGCCTCCGCGTCGCACAATTGAGAGCCCATGAGAGAGCGCTGACTCGACGAGTCGATGAACGCACACGTGAGCTAAGCATCGAGAAGAACCGTTTCCAGCAGCTCTTCGAGAACGCACCGATAGGAATCGCGCTGCTCGACGGCGACAACAGCGTCGAGGTTGTCAACAGAAGCTTCGAGGGCATCTTTCAATATTCGCTTGAAGACCTCGCGGAACGGGAAACGAGCGCGCGAGTCATCCCGCCGGTGGTTTTTCAGCAGGCCGCCGCCGGCCGCGTCGACGATACGGAGACCATCAGCAGCCGGAAAGACGGGAGCGAGGTCCCCGTTCAAACATATGGAGTGCCTATTCTGGTTGATGAACAGCGCGAAGGGATCTTCGCCATGTTCGTCGATATCACCGAGCGAAAGAGATACGAGGCCGAGCTGAGGCAGGCAAAGGAAGCCGCCGAGTCCGCGACCCGCGCCAAGAGCGCGTTCCTTGCGAATATGAGCCATGAGATTCGCACCCCGATGAATGCCGTGATCGGTATGACCAGTCTGCTGCGGGATACGGAGCTTACCGCCGAACAGATGGAGTTCGTGGATACGATTCAGACCGGCGGCGATTCCCTGGTCGCGATCATCAACGACATACTCGACTTCTCGAAGATCGAATCAGGCAAGCTCGAGCTTGAGTCGAGTCCCTTCGACCTGGACGAGTGCGTTGAAGAGGCGATGGATTTGCTCGCGGTAGCCGCCGCAAATAAGGGAATCGAGATGCTGTATGTTATCGACAGCGAAGCGCCTCGAATGATCATCGGCGATCCGACTCGCCTCAGACAGATCCTCGTCAACCTGCTCAGCAACGCCGTTAAATTCACCCACCATGGCGAAATTGTGATCTCGGCGGGAGCAAAGAGAATTGCAGACAACAACTTTGAGATTCAGTTCGCGGTAAAGGACACGGGCATCGGCATTCCAGAGAACAAGATGGATCGACTCTTCCAGTCATTCAGCCAGGTTGATAGCTCGACCACGCGCCAGTACGGCGGTACGGGGCTCGGCCTGGCCATAAGTTCGATCCTCACCCAGTTGATGGGCGGAAAGATGTGGGTTGAAAGCAAGGTGGGCGTCGGGTCCGTTTTTCACTTCACGATCAAGGTGATGTCCGCTCCCTCTCAACAGCGGGTTCACTCGACCTCCAATTCGTCGCGCAGCTTTACCGGCAAGCGGTTGCTCATAGTGTGCGATAACGAAGCCAGCAGGGGAATCATTGCCTCTCATGCGGCCTCGTGGGACCTGGCCGCTGAAGCGGTTTCATCAGGCGCCAAAGCAGTGGAGCATCTAAGCCAGGGCGCGAGATTTGACGCGGCTGTCCTGGATTTGAATAGGTCCGGCGTGGACTGCGCGGCGCTCGTTGACCAGATGCGCAAGATCGCGGGCGAATCGCTTCCGCTCGTGTTGCTTTCATTCGCTGTTCCCGGCAAACGCGACTCGGGAGTGTTGGAAGCCGACGGCTTGTTTGCCGCGGTGCTGACGAAGCCAATCAAGCCGGCCCAATTACACACTGCTCTCGCGGAAATCTTTCTCAATCAGCCGGCGAGCAAGAAAATAGCGGCGCGGCCCAGGCGCATCGATCCGACGCTCGGGGCCCGGCTGCCGCTGACCATTCTCGTCGCCGAAGACGATTCGATAAATCAACTGCTCGCCAAACAGATGCTCGATCGTATGGGATATCAACCGGACCTCGCCATCAGCGGGCTGGAGGTTCTCGACTTCCTGGAGCGGCGCCGCTACGACATCGTGCTGATGGATGTCCAGATGCCCGAAATGGACGGATTGGAAGCAACTCGCGAGGTACGCCGTCGTTGGCCGCAATCAGAGCAACCAGTCGTCATCGCAATGACGGCCAACGCAATGGAAGAGGATCGTAAGAGATGCATGGAAGCCGGAATGGACGATTACATCAGCAAGCCCATACAGGTCGCTCAATTGCAGGCGGCGCTCGAAAAATGGGGAGAACGTTCGAGCCGTATCCAATGATCAGCAATCAAGTCAAAGAGCGATGAGGACTTCATGGCCAAAGAGCCCGGGTAGTGATAGATAGGCGTAAACGCAAGGTCGCGAGGACGCAAAGACGCAAGTTCAACCCGCTGATGATCGCGTCTTCGACCGCAACGGCTGTCTGACAGGAACCAATCAGCCGAATACGCTTACGTTTGAGGAGGATTGGTTATTTGCCAAAAACGCGTTTGAGGGAGCGCGCGAGCAGGGTCCAAAAAGCGCGCCAGGCGAGCGGGACTGCGCTTACGGCTTCAGGTTCACTTGGGGCTTCTTCGACCGCTTGAGGTTGATCGGCGATTTCGAGATGTTGTTTTACGCAAGCCGCGAACTGACGAAACAGTTGTCTGGAGACCTCTTCGATCATTCCCCGGCCGAACTGGACTATTTTGCCTACAAGATCAATCTCGGCTTCGACGGTAACCTGTGAGCCCCCGTTTGCACCCGGTGTAATCTTGCTCAGCATCGTTAACTTCGCGGAGCCGCCTCCGCCTGCTTCGCGGCCCTCGCCCACCAGTCGGACTACTCGCTGGGCCTCGTCAAGCTCGGTGAATCTCACGACGCCTTTGTAAGACATCGCGACGGGTCCGACCTTCACCTTCACCGCGCCGACGTAAGACTTGTCTTCGCGCGCTTCGAGAAGTTCGGCCCCGGGCAAGCAGACGGCGACCTTAGCAGGATCGATCAGGTACTCCCACACCTGCTGGGCCGACGCCTGGATATCAAACGCTTCCTGAATCTTGAATGCCATAGGCCTCCCCCTCGAATCGAGTTTATGAGACTACAACAATCGGGCGGGATAAGCATAGATTCAGAGGCGATTCAAACGGTGATTCAAGAAAAGCTCCGGCGATGGAATGATCGCCGGAGCAGGGGAGAGCAATAGCGGAGAATGAGTCGGAGCGATCGGCTTTCTCAACACGTGATCTTCTTTTTCTCGACCGCTGTTCTAGAGATTGCCGGATTCGGTTGCTACACGTTTTGTGCTCGAACCAGTGTTCCTCCGAGCCGCTCTTCGACAACCGTCCAATTCATATTAGAGAAGAACGCCTCGATGTATTTGCCGCGCTCGCTGGGTTGGTAATCCAATAAAAATGCGTGTTCCCAAACGTCCATCACGAGCACTGGTACAAAGCCCGCGACGTTTCCGACTTCATGCAAACTGGTCCAATGATTTGACAGCTTCTGTGTGAGGGGGTCCTGATAGCAAATAGCCCAGCCAACGCCTCGCATCTTACCGACACTTGCAAAATCGGCCTTCCAAATCTCGAAGCTTCCAAAACTGTCCTCGATCGCCGATCGTAAGCTCGAGCTTGGCCTGGGTTCTCCGCCGCCATTTTTCATGAGATTTCCGAAATAGTACTCGTGGAGGACCATTCCGTTGTACTCGAACCCGAGGCGGCGTTTTAGCTCGGAGTACATTGGCATCTCCTCCTGCTCCACCTTGCCGCCCTTTATCAACCCGCTTATTTCTTCCGTAAGCTGGTTCGTGTTCTTTACGTATCCTTCGTACAGCTTGAAGTGCATCTCCAGAGTTTGATCGGAGATCCCCTTCAAGGCGCTCAGGTTGAACTTCTTGACTTGATACGGTTCAGTCGTACTCATCGCTTCTCCCTTCTTGCTGCGAAAAAGGCTATCGGAAAAATGAAACGACGGGTAAGGAGCGCCTTACCCGTCGCTGGTTCACTCAGCATGCTGCGAAATAAATAACCGACATGTGGAGCTCTCGTCAGACTGCACTCTATCCATTGGAACTGTCGCAATCGGAGTGCCCGCAACCGCAGCCATTCTCCAGCGGCATGCTTTCACAATGAGACCCACAGTAAGCTGCGCCGATCGAGACTGCACATCGGCAGCCCTGGTGTTTGCATTCTTTATTTGTTGCTCCGCTAGCCATGGAAAGCATCCCTCCTTTCTATATTGCTCCGACGTCACGATAAACGGCTGATGATCGAAGCACGATTAACGACGCGACTCGTCGCGATAGCCTGGAGAGATCGCTCTCACGGTGAATTCCGTTCCGGGACTGAGATCGAGATTGTCTCGGCCTTGGATAAACACCGATCCCGCGCCGGCCCCGGCTCCTACGGCCGCTCCAATCGCCGCGCCTTTACCGCCGCCGGCTATTGCGCCTATTACAGCGCCAAGGGCGGCGCCAATGCCCGTTCTTCCGACCGTGCGGCCTGTCTGGCTGTCTCTATCAGATAGATTGCCTTCATTGTCGACGCGCACGTCTTCGCCATTCGAAGGCCGAACACCTTCTATATAGCCGGAGAACTCTCGTGTTCCTCCATTATGAAGTCGAATCCGTTCGAAGTTCAGCGTGAGTTCGGCTCTGCCGGTTGCGCGTCCCGGGCGTTCCGTTCTTGAGACATATCCTTCGAGAACATCGCCTTCAAACTGGCTGGGTGAGCGCACCGTCATCGTGAATCGATCTCCTTCGCCGGCCGCACGCGTGCTCAGGGCATTATCGAGACTGGCCACCAACCTGGCGCCGTCGGGAACCGCGAAGCTGCGCATACCCTGATCCGGATTGCCCAACACCGGAGCCGCATTCTGGAAGAGGTCGAGGCGGGCTACGTCATCAGTCTTTGTGTAGAAAGTGGTAACGCTAACCGGGTGATCGATGCTTTCGATATCGAGCCGTCGAGTAACGCGGAGTCCGCGTCCGTTTTCAACAGAATCGAATGTAACCGTGTAGTTGGCGCCCCGTTCACCGGCTGTACTGACAACGAGGCGGCCGCCGTTGAGACTTGCGGTAACATTGATGGTTCGGCCTCTCGGCGTTTGTTCGGTTCGAGTGCGGCCGTCCGCTTCAAACGTCACCTGCGGAGCTCGGCTCGATGCGATAGTTAGACTACGGCCGTGTCCTTCTAAAGCAAGAGTGTCAGGTGCATCGAGACGTCGGGAAATGACTCTCTGAAGACGATCCGTTTCTTCAGGCGAAAGACCGCGAGTCGCCCGCCTGGCTGTTTCAACAACGTCTTCACTGCGGCTGGAATCTATTTGATAAGTACCGGTCAGACGATCGGCCAACGAATTCCGGCCATACGACTGGCGTCCGCGCGAGTCAGATCTCTGCGGTCCGCCTGAATATGCGCTGACGGGCAACGTAGTCGTTGCGATCAAAGTCAGCGCAGCGATGATTGGCAAAAGGTATTTGGTTTTTGTCGCCATGAAAAAAACCTCCGTTAAATGAAAAGTGGAAAAGTGCTTGGAGCACGGCATGGCGACGCTGGACGCCTGCATTAGAATTAGCCGCCTTAATAGTGACCGTGCCCGTCGGTTAGGATTGCTGCAAACAGGGTGCCGTTAGAATGTGTATGGAGATAAGTCGCGCGCAGCCGCGAAGGCGCAACGCAGCATAAAGAATGAAATGTTCAACTCGTACAAACTCGCGCTTCCCTTTATCTTAGCGGCCTCGCGACATGCGGAGCCGTGCCTCAAATTACGCCTGTATCGGAGGCGCCTGCCTATACGATTTTATCCGTTTCGTTAAGGAGCGCCCGCAACGATAAGCGGCACGGTTCAACAGCCTGCATTCTGAAGAATGTCCATTTGTGGTGTGTATTCCTGAGTTTGGACGGCGTTATTGCCTCTGAAGCTGTTTTCAGAGTCTGGTAGCGCCGGACAAATGCGTTAGAGCAAGGGTGCGATAGATTGATGAGGCTCTAAACCGTTTCACCGTATGACGTTGGAGGCGCCGCAGAAAAGACCTGGGCCTCCTTTTCGCTTTCGCAAGCTCCGTCGAACTTATGATACACTCAGCGCGTTTTTGATAACGTGGTTGATACGAAGCAGATTGAGCTTGGGGGTCCGGTTCTCCGAAGAAGCCTTATTCAGTCTTAGATGTAGTCGCTTGATCGCGCCAGTCAGTAAGGCTCCGAGCTTCGTGCTGACAAAACCGATTCTGCGTGCCTCTCGCAGCGGGAAGTATTTTACAAATCGGGTCCAAGTGCCGTAAGCCGAATAGCGGTTAATCTACGTCGACCGTCCGCGTATGCGATTACGCGGGCGTCAGGAGACGAGCGCAATGTGGAAATGGCGAAGTAAAAGTCTGTCGTGGCAAGACCTTGAGGCGGTATTCGATGCAGCAAAACTCGGTGACGAACAAGGGATAGACAGGCTTTTTTCATTTGTCCGATCCAGGTTGATGCTGCTTGCCAGGCACCGTGTGCCGGAAGCCGCCGAAGATGTAGTTCAGGACTCATTGCTGATAGTTCATCGAGAGTTCCCGGCGGTCTCCAGCCTCGGCGGCCTGCTCGCCTTCGCTCATCAAGTTCTCCGCAACAAAATCGGAAACGTCTATCAAGGGCGTTATCGACGAAAGCAGGTCGATCTTGCGGATGCCCAGCTTCCCTATTCAATGGATGGAAAGAGCGACGCGAGGGAGCTGGAGCGGATCGTGGTGCAGTCGATCGCAAAGCTCGGCGAGAATCATCCCGTCTGCCGGTCCATACTTGCGGCCCTCTTTCACGGACTTGAACCCGGCGAAATAAGTGAGAAGCTCGGCATTTCGAAATCTAATCTGAAGGTTCGCACGTTTCGATGCCGGAGGGCGCTGCGCGACCTGCTGCGCGATGAGTACAGCCTCGACGTGTAGAGAGCCGTCCACGATCTTTGTCTGGAGGCCAAGCGATCTCGGCAGGCAGTAATCTTATTCTCTCCCTTTGCTACTGTGGTAGAATCGATACAAATGGAACAGAAGTGCTCAGATAAGCGGCTAGGGCAGTTGATCGGCTTATACGAGCTCGGCGCGCTTGACGAGAAGGAGCGGCGCCGTTTTCAGGATCATTTCATCGCGTGCGATTACTGCTATCAACAGGTCTATTCGTTAGAGCCGGTGATGAATGCTTTTCGGGCACACAGGAGCGCCGCGATGAGCGAAGACGCCGATGGACTCGAACGGACTATAGGTGTGCGCGCGCTCACTTCGGAAGTGCGGCCGCGGAGTCGCAGCCCGCTGCCCGTCTTTGCGGCGCTCGCGGTAGTGCTGATTGTAGGCGCCTGGCTTTTTTACACCAGTTTCTTTTCCCATCGGATTGATTCGCCGGTCCAAGTCGCGAGCGCGCGATGGGACGACATCGGGATTCCCAGGGCTCCTTATACTCGTCCGAAAGAGGGAACCGTTCTTCGCGGTTCCGAAGCATTGTTTGACCGAGCGATGGCGTCTTATGAGGCTGGAGACTACTCGAAAGCCATCGAGCAGCTCGATACGCTCAGGGAGACGTCGCCGGAAACGATCCCGCCCGGCGCCAATTTCTATTTGGGCGTGTCCCTGTTGCTGGCGAGTCGAGCGGAAGAAGCTATATCACCGCTGCGCCGTGTTATCGAATCGGGCGATGGGACCAAGCTTGAAGCCTCGCATTTCTATTTGGGGCTAGGCTATCTCAAGCACGATCAGCCCGGCCAGGCCCAGGCCGAGTTCGACACGGTCATCGGTATGAAGGGCCAATACCAGTCGGACGCCGAGAATTTGAATCAAATAATAGCAAAGCGACTTCACTAGAATACCAGCGACACGATTTCACGTTTTATCGAGCGTACTCCTATGCACGCAAGACCGAGTTGTATGGCTACGGCAACGGGAGATATGAACAGACCTGCCGGTCTTGTGCTGATATTGACTTTTGCATTGATGCTGGGAACCTATGCGTGCCGCTCCGTGTCCACGAGCGCCATCGAGGTTGGCGAGCGCAGAGAGGCCGTGCTTCGTGAGCGCGGATCAGGCCGGCGTGAGCTTGGCCGTGGGCCCGAAGCGCGATGGTCGTTTCACGGCCGCGGCGGTCAGAAGGTCTCAATCAAGGCCGAATCCTACGAGTTCGATGTCTGCATGGCGCTCCTGGACCCTCAGGGTAAGCGCATCGCATTCGCCGACGACAATGGCGGGTTTTCAAACGCGCAGATCGACACGACGATCGATAGCGAGGGCGCCTTCACGGTGGTCGTAGGCGGCGTTGACGAAGATCAGTTTGGAAATTACTCGGTGGCCGTTTACGAGGGCGATCATCCGGTGGATTGGAGCCGTTCGGCGATCGAAGCATACTACAAGCACGGCATCGAATGGGCAGAGCAGCATGACAATAACCGGGCAAAGAGCTGGTTGAATCTGGGGCTCGGCCACTATCTGGCCGAGCGAAGGAATTGGGACGAGGCCGAACGCTATTACGTTGAGAGCTTTTCGCAGGCCGATCAAGGCCGTTTCTACTACGGCAAATGGGCTGCAGCGCTTCAACGCGGAGCGCTATTCGCGCGGCGCCGCCGATTCGATCAGGCGCTATCAGAGTTTCAATCCGCGCTCGAGACGAGCAAGAGCCTGCGAGCAAGCGACGAAGCCGAATCGCGGGTCTTGATCGAATTCGGAAACCTCTATCAGGCGATCGCCCGTCCCGATCTGTCTCGAATTTATTTCCGGGCCGCAACCGCGCAAGCCGAGCAACACGGAAGCAGATCCACTCTTGTAAGCCTCTATACCTCCTTGAGCACGCTCTTGCAGTCGCAGGACAAAGAGAAGGCAATCAGCTACGCGGAATCCGCATACGGCTTGAGGGAGGGATTGGCTCCGGCGCTCGAATTGAAAGCGCTCTACACTCTTGCCGGCACATATCTGTTTCTGGATCCGGGCCGTTCGAAGGAGGGCATGGCTCTTGCGGAACAGATGAGAGATAAGGCGAGGCAGGCAGGCTGCCTGGACGAAGAGGTTGGCTCACTCGCACTCATCAGCATGGCGCGATACGCCGCCGGCGACGTGCCCGCAATGATTGATTCCGCGCGGCAATCGCTCGAATTAACGCCCGCCGAGGATGAGAACCCCAACAATAAGAGAATCGCGCTTCAACTCCTTGCCGAAGGAGAGAAAGCGCGAGGCGACAACAGCGCCGCGCTGTCCTGGTGCCTGAGGGCGCTCGATACGGTTGAGACCGCCTGGGCAAAGGAGCGAATCGAGGAGCTGCGGCGAGAGCTGCTTTCGCAGTCTCGAGCAATCTGTACTCAGATCATAGGCAATCTCGATGCGATGAACCGATCTCATCCGCGCATGGAATTTGCGCGGCAGGCATTCGACTATGCCGAGCGCAGTCGAAGCCGCTCGCTGCTCGAGCAACTACCCGGCGCCGACACCACTCGCAAGGCGCAGGACACCGAGTTGCTGAATCGTGAACGGGAACTGCTCGATCAAATCTCCGCCGTGAGAGGACAGCTTGTGATGCTGGAGAGCTCCAGCTCGCGCGAGACTCTATACAAGCTGCAGGAGCGCAGGGCCGGCTTGATCGCCGAACGTATCAGGCTGCAAGCCGAAATCAGCGACTCGATCGGCAGCCGCTATCGCGCCGCGCATCTGTCGCCTGTGACGGCTGAACAGGCTCAAAATATCCTTGCGGAGTTCGGCCCGAACAGCGCGGTTCTGTACTATCAGCTCGGCATTCAAGCGAGCTTTGTTGTAGCGGTGACGCCGAAGGGCTTTTACCTCTACAGGCTTCCCGATTGGACCATAATCTCGAAAGCGGTCACGGAATGGCGAGTACGCATTTCGGAGCAATCAGGCCGTCAACCTGACGCGGCCAGCGCGGAGGCCTACGATCGAATTGCTCACAATCTCTATTCGCTCCTGGTTGGGCCCGCGGCAGGGGTCATTCAAGGACGCGACCTTATCATCGTTCCCTCCGATGCGTTGTCGGGCCTCGCTTTTGAAGCGCTCGTCGTTCGCGACGCAAAGGTTGAACGCGGCGCAAAGTACCTTGTCGAGCAGCGCGCCGTCAGTTATGTGCCTTCGATTTCGGTGCTGGCGGAGCTCGTCAGCAAGAAACGCGAAGGCGGCGCGCGTTCGAAAGGGCTGCTTCTTCTCGGAGATGTTTCGTCGGCGCCGGACAGCGTAGGCGACCTCGCGTTGAGAGGAACTCTCAATGAGAGCTTGCCGGCGGCGCGAGAAGAGATCGAAGAGATCGGACGAATGGCGGTTGCGAGAGGCTTGAGTCCTACGATATGGCTTGGTGCGGAAGCAAGCGAGAAGAAGTTCAAGATTACCGATCTGTCAGGTTTTCGCTTCGTTCACATAGCTACGCACGGTATTTCAGACAAGCAGGACGGCGAGTCGTCCGCGCTCGCCCTGGCTACCGGGCCGGATGAATCAGAAGATGGAATTTTGACCAGCGCCGAAATCGAGACTCTGAAGCTCAATGCGGAACTCGTTGTATTGAGCGGGTGCGAAACCAGCATCGGACAGGCGGCCGGCGCCGAAGGAATGGTCGGGCTGAGCCGCACGTTTCTCGTCGCGGGCGCGCGGACCGTGTGCGGTTCGCTCTGGCGAGTCGAAGACGTATGGACTGAGAAACTGATGACTGAGTTCTATCGCGGCTTCTTAGGAAACGGACGGAACAAGTCTCAAGCGCTCAGACTTGCTAAGCTCGCGATGTTGAAGAACGGAGCGAATCCCTCTCAATGGGCTCCATTCATTCTGGTTGGGGTACCCGCCTGACAAATAATAGTTAACAATTTGTGAAGAAAATAAAAACTGCGCGCGCGCACACGAGAATGTGTTCGAGGAAGTTTATTATGAACCGCTGGGCGCTATGATGCAGCAAGCGAGGCCTGCAAGACAGCAAAAATCAAGACGTTCCTGTTGTGATCCTGCGGCCGCCAATTTTGATTGCGAACTTGAAGATGATTTGGATAGCGGCGCGAAAGAGAACCAGACAACAAGCGTTAGAAGCAAAATTATCCATCGAGTTTTCGACATTGAACTCTCCTTTGGTCCTGATTGATGTTGATAGTCTCGATGAAGCGTTGATACCAGCGTACCTTGCTGAATCGTGCGAGACTCGTCCGTCATAGTTTCGGGATTCAGGAATCGGTTTCACCTCGCACGACCGAATTATCTTCTACGTTTGTTGCACTGATCGTATTTCTATATACAAGACTCCGTTTTATCGATAACTTTGAAAAAAAAGATTGCCTGCACGCTCGAATCTGAAACCTGAGACGTACGCCTCAAACCTTATTAATTCAGCGGCCCGGCAGTAATAATCGCAATACGAACCATAACATCTGGCCCAAATCCCAGAGAGCCTCTTTTAGAAAATTCTTAGTCGAAATACGTCGCGAGTAATTATTGATTGACGACGGCGATGCTTTGTTAATGGGCGTGTCGTAATCGAAGCGAGCGACGCGCGTAGTCTTACGGCTTGGTTGAACGAGTTTGCTGAAGTGGAGGAGCAGAATATGATCGGGCGAACGGCCCCGCATACGGCTTCAAATGAAGCGCTCTTGCATCGGAACAAGCGGACGGATTTTTCCACCGCCGCTGCAGTGAGCACCGAATTTCTTTTTGATTGCGAGGCGCTCCCGCTCGTGATTCGTCCGGCTGTGCCGAAATTAAATCTTGTCAATTGGGCAAGCGAAAACCGTGAATTTGTCGACGACTCTCTTCTCGATTACGGAGCGATTTTGTTTCGAGGCTTCGGAGTTGCAAATATCGAGACTTTTACCTCATTCGCCCATGCGACATCGTCAGGCGGGCTGCTTGATTATCGATATGGCTCAGTGCCAAGGCGCAGGATCGGCAACGGTGTATACACGTCTATCGAATGTCCGGCGGGCCGGACGATACCGCTTCACAACGAGATGTCGGACTCGCTTACCTGGCCGATGAAGATGTGGCTCTGCTGCCTCAAGCCCGCGCCCGGCGGAGGAGCGACCTCGATCGCCGATAGCGCTAATGTCTTTGACAGGATCGATCCGGAGATAAGAGACAGCTTCATGAGCAACGGCGTGAGCTATGTTAGAAACTACCGGCCCGGGCTCGACCCATCGTACCGGCAGGTATTTGGCGGTTCGGCTCCGGAGGAAATCGAAGCCGTCTGCCGAGAGGCTGGAATTGAATTTGAGTGGCAAGCTAACGGCCGATTAAAGACTCGGCAAAATTGCCAGGCGATCGCAGTACATCCAGGAACGGGCCGCATTGTCTGGTTCAATCAGGCTCATCTATTGCACGGCTCCACGCTTGATCGCGAAGTTCCGCCCCAGCTTCTCGCCGCGCTCGGTGAGGAAGGCTTGCCGCGAAACGCGTACTATGGCGACGGCTCGCCTATTGAACTAAACGCGTTGAACGCGGTCCGAGAAGCCTACGAAGCCGAGAAGGTCTCCTTTAATTGGCAAGCCGGCGACGTGATGATGCTCGACAATATGTCGGTTGCTCACGGGCGCGAGCCTTATGCAGGCGAACGCCGGATCATCGTCGCCATGGCCGAGCTTTCATTACCGGAGGCGTTACCGGAAGCATTACCCGAGGCATTCCGGGTGTAGTCGAGCGTCGATTCCGGTCATCCTATCCACTATAGGATTCGTCCTGATCGATTCGGCTTAATACCCAATCGAATTCTCCGCTTGTCACCTTCCCGCCGCAGAACTGGCAATTGCCGGCCATGTTGACGGCGAGCGGGGCCGCGCAATTCGGGCAATGGTCGTCGCGCTGTTCTATCTGCTTTGCACCTCTGGTCCGGATGAACGTCCAGTACTCCGTGAAGGCCCTGGGTTTGTTCGGCGAGCCGCAGACAACTCTTCCTGCCGCATCAACCGTGTAATCGATCTCAGCCGCCCAGATGCGAGCGGTCAGCGCGTCATAGAATGCATCCTGCTCGACCTTGACCCATTCGATCCTGTTGACCTGAATCTTATCGAGCACGTTGCGCAGTTGTTGGCGCTGGTACGCTTCGATCCAATAGCGATGCATCTGGAAAATATTGTCAGTCTCGAACGGACGCGCTTTCTCCCATTCGAGTGTTGTCCACGCCTGTGAAATCGAGTGGAAGATATAGTTGACGCGTTCGTTCATTCGATCCCATGAGAATCCGGGACTGGCGGCGATAAAAGCAGGCACGGTTTCCTGAAAGTTGGGCTGATATACGGTCGGGAGATCGGTCCCCGTCTCTTCGGTCTCTTGCGTGAGCTGCGGCCCGCGTTCGTTTCTATCGAGGGTCACTGCTTCGGAGACAAACCAGTGAAATTGGCCGCAGCGGACGACCGAATTGCAATAGACGCATGCGCCGGTTTCATTGTGCTCCAACGGACCGCCGCATTTCGGACAGTGGATCGCGTCTATTTTACCTGGAGGCAGCGATACAAGACCCGCGTCGCGCCTGAACGTCCATTGCTCTTCCGCGTAGTAAGATCGCTGGCTTCCATGTTGGTCCGCTTCGGTGTAGTTGGACTCGAAAAAGACGGTGATTGCCGGTCCTTCAGCGGAGTTCCCGACATCAACGATTTTCGACGTGCCTATGACTACGCGGGTAACCGCCGACAAATCTGAAGCCGCGGAGCCCAACGACAATAAATAATTCTGAGCCGCTTCATAGATGTATGGAGCGAGCACTTCGATTCTTCCGCTGCCGCGCGCTTCGTGAGCAGCGGCGTAGAGCTTGTTCGCGAAATCGATAAAGAGCATCGTCGAAAAATTCGGATCGGCTCTTTTCAGCGCCTCAAGCTCGAGATCCATGTTGTTGCCGGTTAGAGGATTGTATGGAGCAGGCGTGGTCTTGTTCTTGGCGGCGCGGGCGACCACGACAAGCACGAATAGGACAAAGACGATGATGAAAATAAAGACGATTGCCCCGATGGCTGCTGAGCCTCCGGAGCCGGAAGAAGAGCCGCTTGAAAAGCCGCTCGAGGAGGTTCCCGAACTGACTGATCCGCTGGAGGCGCCCGAACTGGGGCTGCTGCTGGAACTGCTGCTGCCGCGGCTCGAGCTGCTGCTTGAATGAGTTTGACCGCCGCCGGGCCGCCCGTTCGCGGCGACGGCGAGATAAAGCGCTAAGCCGATGGCGAATATTATGACAAGAGATGACCGTTTTGCTTCTAGCCTATTAATCATGTTTGATAACTCCGAAGATTTAACCTGACCCACGCGCGCGGAAATTCGACTGATACTGGAGTGACGACTCAGGTCTTTCGGTATCGTAACACTGAAGGGGGTGGGTGTCAGGGGCAGGGACACGCTCGCCCCACGCTCGCCCGTTTCCACGCACCGCGCACTCGACACATCTGCACGCGGCTCACCCCGCACGCGACTCACCTGCACGCGACTCACCTGCGACTCACCTGCGACTCACCCTCGCGCTCTTAACCCGCCTCAGCCGTGCTCGATCCGCCCACCAGCGCTCGACCCAGATCCCAAGCGATCGATCCATGCTCGCCCGTTTCCACGCATCGCGCACTCGACCCACCGCACGCGCCCGACCCAACGTTCAGGCGCTCAACCATCCCCCGCGCACTTGTTCCGCCCCCGCCCTCGGCCCACCCGCACCCGCTCCACCCATCTCTCCACCGCCCAAGATCCACACCTTCCTCCCTTCCCAAAACTCAAAGAGAATTCAATTGACAAAATAATTTGTCAATTATATACTGCGGCCCGTTCTGATGGTCACGTGAGCCGCAAAAGTCCGATGGCGCTGTCTGATAATTCGACTACGGACGATTTTTGATGGAGCATATTGCCGAAACAAGAGGGGTCGATGTGCTGGCGGCGCCGGAGCGAGTTGCGGCGCTGCTGCCGCCTATTCGAAGGCGCTTGCTCGAAAATCTCCGCGAGCCTGATTCCGCATCCGGCCTGGCGCGACGGCTTGGCATCCCTCGTCAGAAAATCAACTATCACCTGCGCGAACTCGAGCGCACCGGTTTTGTCGAGCTCGCTGAAGAGCGACAACGTCGCGGCTGCATCGAGCGCTTTGTTAGAGTCACCGCGCGCGCTTTTGTGGTCAGTCACGATTTTCTTGAGGGGCTCGCGGCCGATCCCGCAAACGTCGAGGATCAGCTTTCCAGCGCTTACCTCATAGCGAATTCGGCCCGCACGATACGCGACGTAGCTCTATTGCGAGACCGCGCGGCAAACGCGGGACAGAAACTGGCGACCCTTTCGATCGAAACCGAAGCCGCGTTCGCGTCGCCGGCTGAATTCAGGGCATTCTCTGAGGAACTGGCAGGCCAGATCGCAAGGCTCGCAACGAAGTACAACAAGACCGGAGCGACTGCCCGGCGATTTCGGCTCTTTGCCGGAGTTCATCCCATAATCACGAAGTCCGAATCGCAAGCTCGCAGTGAAGAACCCATCCAAAAAAAAGAATCCAGGAGAAGGAGAAGGAGTCATGGAAAGCGATAAGCCAGAGACCAGAAGTCATTCACATGAAATCGAGATTGATGCGCCAATCGAGCACGTCTGGAAGGCAATTACGGATGCCGAGGAGCTAGTCCGGTGGTTTTCGGAAGAGGCGAAAGTCACTCCCGGCGTAGGCGGGACCTTCTGGATTTCATGGGGAGAAGGGCAGGAGGGCCTGAACCGAATCGAGATCTGGGAGCCGGAACAGCGGCTGCGCCTCGAGAAAATGCCGCCGCAAAGCGATGAGGGTCCGGACTCGGCCAAAGCAGCGCTGATAGCTCCGATGGCTCAGGAATACACGCTCACGAGCCGCGGCGGCAAAACCGTGCTTAGACTCATTCACTCCAACATACCCAACTCGCCCGAGTGGGATGGCTTCTACGACGGAACCAATAAAGGCTGGGATATGTTCTTTCTCGGACTTCGTCACTATCTCACCAAACACTATGGCCGGCCCAGGAAGAACATTCTCGTGATGCAGCCGGCGTTGTTCGAGTTCAAGAAAGCGTGGGACAAGTTGTTCGAGGGCGGCTTCAGCGCGCTATCGAACCTCACCTCCGGAGACCGCTACAGCTTTGCCACCTCTGCTGGAGATCAGTTGAGCGGCGAGGTCGTGTCGGTCTTTCCACCAAAGACCCTCTGCGCGACTGTCGAGAACATCAACGATTCGTTTCTGACCGTCGCATTCGAAGAGATGGCCGGCAAGACTTATCTCTATCTCACGTTGGCAACGTTCGGCTTGAACGATCAGGAGTTCGAGTCGCTGCGCGATCGCTGGACGACGTGGCTAAAGCAGATTTATCCCTTCGACCCAACTGAAGCGGGCCCCAAATCGGTGTGCTAGTCGCCGCAATTACCGAATTGAAAAAAAGGAGAGAACGATGAAACGCAACGCGCTGATTGTAGCCTTCGCGATGTTGACCCTATTTACGGTCGGGGCCTACGGGCAGGAGAAAGACCCCGAGCTTTCGAAGAAGATCGCGCTTTCTTATGAGCTTCAAAAACCCGGTCCAGAACATAAACGGCTCGAATCGATGGCCGGTACGTGGGATGCGGAAATAAGAGTGTGGACCGCACCGGGCGCAAAGCCGCTGACGTTCAAGGGACGATCGGAAAATCGAATCATACTCGGCGGTAGATTCCTGCTGAGCGAAGGCAAGAGCAGTGGGGCGGGAATGACGGTCGAAACGCTCAATATCATAGGATTCGATCGTCGTCACAAGAAATTCACTTCGATTTCATTCGATACGATGGGCACTTATTACGTTAGCGCCGCCGGTCCGTTCGACGAGGCGAGGAAAGCCGTAGTGATGTACGGGGAAGATGTCGACCCTCAGCTTGGAACGCAAAAGTACGACTTCATCACTCGCATCATCAGTCCTGATCAATACATAACCGAGGTCGTATTCAAGGATCCCGCTCACACACGAGGCCAGGGCGATTTCAAAGCGGTCGAGGTAATTCACACGCGAGTGAAGTGATCCTCGGCGCGGCCTCTTCCGAGACGAGATCCTCGATGTACTTACTGTTGCGTGCGGGTCGGATTCGATTGGAACAACCGGAATAAAGAAGCGACCCCAAAGCGAACCATGCTAGGCATCGCGCAAGGAGTCGACGAGTCCTTCAAAGGCGTTTCTTCGCATTGAAATTGCGTCTTTTTCCTGGGGCGACATCTCGGCGAAAGTGCGAGAGTCGCCCGCTGGAATAAATATCTTATCCCATCCGAATCCGTTGCTTCCCCGAGGCGCGTCGGCGATGCGGCCGTCAATCTCACCCGAAAATAAGCGGAGAGTTCCATCGTGCGCGGCTACCATTGTTTTGGCTGTCGCGCTTCGATCGGGAAAGCCATCAAGCATCGCGCACATGCCTTCGGAACCGACCGTCTCGTCAAACCAGCGGATCAGCGGGCCCGGCAGTCCTTTCCACGCGTGAATGAAAAGGCCGGTATCTTCGACGATGATCGGAACGTGATTCAGCTTCTCATACGCGAATCGGGCTTTCTCCGTTATCACTGCTTCGAGATCCAGAGACTGAGTCTCGGGCAGGTCAAGCTTCTTCTGGGCTATTCGTCTACCGAGAATTCTCTCGGCCTCGAGGCGTTTGTCCCGCGAAGATGTCACGAAAATCCAGTCTTTCATACAAGCGCCTCTGGCTTTCCTTATTCGTGCCCGCGCGGGAATTGTCGAGTCCGTCCGCAGATGCCGCCGGTGCACGGGTGGGAATCGCACAAATTATGTTCCATTCCCATTTTGGTTTTTATGAATTCGCCGAGCGTTATTATAGGGTAAGCAGGATCGGCTGCGTCAAAAAGTGAAAATCTGTCCGAGGTCTCGATATCAAGAGCCTCATAGTTGAGACGGAAGTCGGTAGGCTCGGCGGCATTCACATGCTCGACGTGCTGCTCACAGCCTCCGGTTGTGTTCGTTATCTTAATTTCGTACCGATCTCCCTCTTCTATAGTTCCGGTTTCGAAAAACGGCGTCCTGTCGTCATCCGCGTAGAACTTGATCGATCCTTTGGCGCCCGATGACGTCTTGACAAAAATGTCGGCGCCGAGCGCCAACGCGATCTTGCCTATCTGATGCTGTCCGTTGCCCCTTTTCGCATCGAATAGCATTGTGCTCAATTTGTATCCGAAGAAGAGACCGCTGTTGATGTGGAACCTCGGCGAAAGTGCGTCAGGTATCTTCGGGAGGATGTCGTCGTGAAAAACCGGCCCTTCGAGATCCAGAGCGTACTCGACGAAGCTGCAGCGTTTGCCGTCGGGCGTATAGTAGGACGGCGAAGGCGCGTAGACATAGACGCCTTCTTCAACCGGGTTCTCTACAACTATCCTGATATCGCTTGCATTGTCCGGCACACCGGAAATTCCGCGATCGGCCTCGCCCTTCTTGCTCACGCCCAGATCAAGCGCGTGATCCGGCAGTCTATTATTCACGGCCACGGAGCATCCTCGATCGCTGTCGAAACAATAGAGCATGATGCCGTCGAAATATATCGTCGCTGCCGGGGGCCCGCCGGGATAGGTTGATTTGGTCTTGTAGGTAGGAAAGGCTCCTTCGACTCCACTGCTTGAGTGTTCGGTTGTGCGCGACATTATTAGATCCTCCTCAAAAATGTGTATAACCGCCGATGGCGACAAACGCCGCCCAATTATGCGGGCTCCTGATTTCAGGGACTGTCTGGTTAAGAGCATCGAGCTGCGCCTGACGCAAAGCTCGGATGTCGTCCATTCGATCGAGCTTCCGCCGTTTATGAAAATCGATCATAAGCTCGGATGTCGGCTGGGAATCGACCGGCCACAAGGTCGCGAGCGCAAGAGCGCCTGACTTAATGAACGGACGCGCCATTCCGATCGCGCCTTCGCCTCCATAGCTGCGATCCATGGCGGTGCCGCATGCCGAAAGGACCACCAGCCGAAGCCGAGTCAACGGCATCCGATACACATCTTCCGCAAGCAGAACGCCGCTCGAATCTCCCGTCGGTTCTGAATCGTCTCTTGATAGAAGTAGTATAGAGAGCAGCGGCGAATGCATATTCACAACATAATGTCCGGCGAAGTGGATTACTTCGGCGTCGCTCATTCGAGCCTTTACCGAACGCGGTCGGGCATCCGCGCCGATAAGCGTGACATTCGATCCGTACAGACTCGAGATTGATCGCACCTCTTTTTCGGCGGCCGGTAAATCAGGAAGGGATCCGAATCGGGTTTTATCGAACGCCGGGTTTCCGATTGCCAGCAGCTTCTCGTCGCGCACTTCCGTCTTTTCCGCGGCCCGCTCGGAACAGGCAAGCATCACGCTGGAGCTGGGCGACAAGGCGTATGCAAAATCCTCGACAAAATAACGGCCGGATTCGGGACAGACGAGCGCGCCGAACGGAAGGGAATTGAGCAACCTGTCCGGCACGATGAAAACAGTCGCATTCGGATTCAGAAACGATCTCACGGGTTCTATCAGAAGCCTGTATAACGCCATGGCTTGCTTCGTAGTCTTGTCCTGATCGGTTCGGTCGGCGGCTGAAATTTCCTGTACAAAGGCGTGTACCTGATCGGCAAACTCATGACCGGACGTCTTCTGATAAGCGCTCTGTATCGAAGAGTCTCGAGAGACAACCCACGCGATCACGCTCTCGCCCTCGTCGAGAACCGCGTACTGGAGTATCTCGGTGTTTTCAGGCAGCCGCTCCTGGATTTCGCGGAGGCTAAGCGGGCGGGCTAGCTTACCGGCTCGTAGACCGGGCTCATTGCGACCTGTGACAACTTCGCCGCCGCCCGCCATGAGATCAAGCAGCGATCTTGCGTGCGACAACTCGGAGTATTCAAACGCCGCTTGTTTATCCGCGAGATGCCGATACGCAAAGTCGATCGCCAGGTTATACGTGCCTTGGGCAAGCTCGAAATAACTGTTCCTGTCTTCTTCTTCGAGTATTTTCGAGCGATCCTGTTCCAGTACGGCGATCGCCGTTTCGATTTCGTGCTGTACGGCCGAGTCGTCCTTGATTCCGATCATCGCCTGAAGCTTTCCCTTATGCGCTTCGGCCAGATATAGATCGAGCTTTAGCCCGCGATGAAGCTCGATTGCCTGATCGTAGTACTCGACAGCGCGATCGAAAGCGCCGGCTTCATAACTCACGTGCGCAAGCATCAACGTCGAGTTCGCGATTATGTTGTTTCGGGTGCGCTTGCCGCCGATCGATCCGGCTTCGGTAAGCGCGCGCTGTCCGCTCGCAATGGCTTCCTCGTAGCGGTGTAGCTTCTGGAAGATGACCGCCTGGATGGCATACGAGCGAGATCTCAGCAGCGGGGTTCCCGACTGAATGGCAAGCTCGTTTGACACACCTTGAAAAGGCAGCGCCATCGACGGCAAGTTGAGATCGCTGTAGCTCGAAGCTATGAGCTGGTAGAGCGGCCAGACGTCTCTGGGTTCGGGGAAAAAAGTCTCGGCGAGATCCAGCGCGCGAATCGCGCAGCCTATCGATTTGTAATAAGCTCCTAGCTGATAGCTGACCGCGGCAGGCGTTTGAAGGCTCCGCAGGCGCCCGTTTATATCGCCTGTGCTTTCGAATATCTCCCCGGCCCGCGTCGCATTGTCAATGGCATTGGAAAACTCTCGCCTGGCCGTATCGGCGTCGCTCATTGAAAGAAGCGAATGAGCGAGAAGCGTTTTGTAGTCTCGCCGCGAGCTTAGCGCGATCAGCGGCTCGATTATCGAAAGCGCGCGGCTGACGTCGGTCAATCTCAGCAGGCACGCGGCGGTCCAGAAGCGAGCTCCGAGTGCTTCGCCTTCATCGCCCGCTTTCGTGAATCCCTGTTCCGCTTGTTCGTATAGCTCGGATGCTCTCTCGTATTCGGCGCCTGCGTAAGATTGAAATGCGGATCTGAGTGAAGCTCTTGCTTGTGTGGCCAGTTCGCGTTGGCGCGGTGAGGTTCTGGAATAGAAGCGCTCCAGATCCAGGCTAAATCGGTCGCGGCACTTTTCAAACTCCAGCCTTCCCGCGCGCGAAATGAGATCGAGCTTCTCGGCGGCGATCGTCGTCTTGCCTTGTTCGGATGCCGCGAGATACTCATCAAGGAGGCGCTTCACGATCCGGTTGTCGACGCGATCCCGGTTGATGCGGAACGCGTCCCAGGCCGCCGAATCGTCGCCGCGTGACAAGGCCGCAACGAAATCTCCAAAGTCTTTTTCGACCTTTTGATTCGATCCGGTCTTCTTTTCATCGATCTCCGCGAGATGTCTTCGGGCTTCTTCGGCCCAACCCGATGTACTGTCCCGTTGAAGATAGGCTTGCCATTCTGTTCGAGCGTCCTCCCATAAATGCATGTATTCGTAATACAGCGCGCGATTGAAGCGTGCTTCCAGCAGGAACTCATCGAGCTTAACGGCCTTGTTCAAGTGATCGAGGCTTTCGGACATCTCCTGACCTCGAATCTCGGGAGACTCTTGTCGAGCATGTTCCATAAGCGCGGCGCCAAGATCGCTCTGAATCAACGCGTCGTTTGGATCCGCTTCCGCCGCGCTGCGCAGCCGCTCCACCGCCTCCCCAAATCTCTGCTCGGCCAGATAGACGCGGCCGAGCGTGTGAAGCGATCTCGCGCTTTGATGATCTGTTTCTTCCGTTATGGCCAGAAGCTCGGCTTTTTTGATTTCGAGGTTCTGGCTTGCGTCTCCGCGTGACTGGGCAACGGAGGCATAGGGAAGAGCGGAGATGCGAGCCTCAAAGAGGCGCCCCGATTTGTAGCCGTTCGCCAGAGCGATCATCGCCTGTTGATCGACCGATCTAAAGATAAACACTCGCCAGACAAGGAGGCCGATTGCGATGATGAGCACGGCGAATGCAGCCAATCCGACATACCTGTTGCCGCGGGAGCGTAGAAAGGCAGCGGGTTTTACCCGAACCGGTCCTGTGGATTGCTCGGCTTCAGATTGAACTTTCGAGCCGTAAGCTCTCAGCGACTTGGCGAAACGCAGTCGATCTCGTCGAGTTTGGGAACACAGGAAGAAAGTCTCGAACCGATTGCGCTCGACATCGGAGAGGCTTCCTTCGAGATATCCGTCCATCAGTTCCCGTTCCACGGCTTGAATCTCCTGGTTCAGCGCGTCGTCGTGAAGATACTCATCTTCCAGCTTCAGCTTCTCTTCTTCGGGCATAAGCCCGAGTAGATACTGAATCAATCTATCTTCGCTTTTCCGGCTCCGGCTCATACCGAGTGCCTCACTCGTTAATTGGCGGGGACGGGATTCTGTTTCATCCCAAGCTCGTACAGGCAGCTATTGACGCAGTTCTCGAGCTTCTCGCGAAGTCTAAAGGCCTTCAACCTGAGATTGCCGGGAGGCACGTTGAGCTCAGCCGCAAGCCTCTTTCGGTTTTCGATCTTATTGCCTCGTTCGCCGACATAATATCCGACGATAAGCGAGCGATTCTCGCCGTTCATTCCATCCAGGCATTGTTCGAGGCAGGTCAACTCAGCATCAGATTGGCGCGTTTCATCTTCGCGCCGCATGGTTTCGAGCGGATCTTCGAACGGATGGCGCGTATCGGACATATCTTCGAGTGAGGCGGCGCGTTTCGAAGCATATTCCCAGTATTCCTGAAGAATGTTTCGTGCTATTCCCATAAAGTAACTCAGCGGATCGCTCGAATAAACTTCCCGTCCCTCACTGATTTTTTTCGCCGCGCAGTTGATGGTTATGTCCGCGTAATCCAGCGGAGACGAGCACCCGCGGTACTCGAAGAAATTTGTGAGCCTGCCGCGAATTCTCTCATATTCACGAGCGGCCTCGTCGCGATTTGAATCGAGAGCGGCAAGCAGCTTATCGAAAGCTTCGCGGCTCAAATTCTCATGCCGCTTAAGCAGCACAATCGAATCCACTGCGTGAATCCTCCTGCCGATTAATGACGGCTCATCGCTTGACCTCTCCGCAATGAACCAACCCTTTTGAAGTGCTTTCTCGAGCTGGATGATATCGGACTCAATTTCGACGCAATGTAATCACAATAGTGAATCGAGATCAAGATAGGGTGACACGAAGAAGTGTTTGACCTTCTGAAACGTTTTTTCGGCTGCGCCGATTAGCCGATGTAGGGCGACCGATCGAAGGCAAATGCGGATCGAAAAGACGCGCGGAGCCGCCGTTTCTTCAACATCGCCCGACCGATTCAATAGCGAAAAGGAGAGAGCAATGGCGATCGATTTTCAAAGACAGAGATTTCTATTTCCGCAGATGGCTGGAGGGCCCAGATCAAGGAACTGCCATACGCGTTTCCTGCCAACGTGCTGAAAGCGGAAGCAGTAATAAGCGGCTCGTTTTTCGAATTCGTCGGCGACGATCATCCGTTATACCAGCTCGAAGCCGACGCCCGGGTCAAAGGGATAATCGGCAATGTCGTCGAGGTGGAGGTTGTGTTCGGTATCCGAGACCATACCGGAACCTGGGACGATCTCTATGACGGCCTCGTGGATGTCACCGTGATCGCCGATCTCGGGTCTCCTCAATAGTCTCAGCGGAGTTTAGAATAAATGATAGGGCGGCCCTCCCTGGCCGCCCTATCATTATTTCTTCAGCTCCTTTTCTTACTCGGAGGCTGAGCTTCTATTTTTCTGAAAGAGGCCTATTAATTTCAGCAGGGCGGCGAGGCCTCCGGTGAGCGCGGAGAGAAACGAGATGCTGGAGTCATATACGTTCTTCTGTGTCAGAAGCAGGAATACCGCGACGCCCAAAACGACGAGCAGGATCGGACCTTTAAGTGTCTCCCAATGGCTGGTTTCGCCTTTGACCCATGACTCCACCTTATGAGCAGGACAATTTGCAAGGACGAAGCGTCTGAAGCTTTCATCCATCAACCGCAGTTTTGGATCGCGCACAAGGAGACGGCGCTGGAGAAGGCGTCGAACCTCTCCGTTCTTTTGGCTGATCAATCCGTCCTTGGCTGCATGAAACAGCGCAAGCTTTTCATCGTCGGTGCATGCCGACCATATCTCCCGATGGTATGCGCCGGCCTGATCGGCGACCTGGTTGATCAACTCTTCGTCAGAAAGATGAACCTCGCCGGCGTTCGTATGAAGCTTCAACTTCTTTATGATCGTATCCAGATACTTCCAGGTGTGGCCGTGAGCCTTGAGCGCCTTTATCTCATCCCCGTCATCTTGGACGGTCGAATTGCATTGACGGACTACTACGAACGACGCAAAGACCGAATTCCATGGACTCGCGTTTGAATCCTGGCGCCCGTTAGGCGTCGAGCCGTTTGTCATGTCGCCGTTGTCATCTTTAGCTTTACCATTCGCCGAGCTTGAAGCCGCCGTTGCCGCCGCATGAGGTAATGAGCCGGCGGAGCCGTTGGCGGCCGCAAGCGGGAATGGGTTCGTAAGAGGATCTATGGATGTCGCTACGACCACGGTTCTACCGTCTCTCACCAGCCGTTCAACGAATCCCAGCTTTGTAAGATTGACGGTGGGATCTCCCGCTTTGAATTCGAAGTGATCGACGAGCACGGGTCTTCCGTTCGGAACGCTCAAATATTTGAGTCTTTGAAGATGGTTGTCGGAAATTAATTCCCTGAGATCGACTACCTCGAAGCCATTAGGCCATCGGGCAGCAGATTCATAAGCGGCCGCACCGACCACCAGAAAGTTCTCCTTTATTTCTTGAACCGAGGCAGGAAGCTTGAATATCGGACCGGGCTCCTCCACGTCGAGCAGCACGATCTTCCGAGCGGCGAACCTGACAACGAAGAACACCGCCGCGACAAACCCGAGCGCGACGATGATTAGACGCGCCCACCAGCCGATGTTTTTTGGCGACATGAACTTCGGAACGATTGATGTGAGCACGACCGGCGCTTCATCGGAGTGACCTTCACGCCTTTTCTCCAGCGTGAGCGTCCGGAGCGGCGTTTCTTCCGATGACCACGATCTGTCGGTCGAAGCCGTTCTTATCATCTCGTGGCTCTCTACACAGGTTTCGTTGTACAGAGGGCTGAAATTGATTAAGAACCATGTCAGCGGGCTCCGCGATTTATCGACATCATCCGCTTCGAGATCGGGTCCGATGTTCTTGTGAGTGTCGAAAAAGAACGAGCAATAGACATCCCAGGGCGATCTTCCATCGGAGCTTGGGGGCGCGCTTGAATAGGCGCTCTGGCCGTCCGACGAGAGAACCGGTTCATTGAGCCTTCGATTTATGAGGGCCCGCTTCAGTTGATTCTGTTCGCCGATCCTCACCGAGGAATATTGCAGGTTGATGCGATCGTCCCGCTGCTCGAGTCGGCGGGCGATGCTCATCTGGCCGTGTTTTATGAATACGCGTATTTCCGCGTCTCGAATTATCTTGAATGATGCAAGAGTAGGCAGGGCTGCCAACAGCAGCAGGAATGAGGTCACCGCCAGCGGATAGGCTCGACGATAGTCCATGGAAGGCGCGATGCTGGACGCAAAGCGCATCAGCCTTCCCTTTTCCTCCCGGCAATTCAGCCAGAACACAAAGATCGCGTGCCCGATCGCCGCGGCCGGAAACACGAACGACCAGAAAATAACCCAGGCGCCGTTAGAGAGCCAGAGTAGAAGCAGGCAATATATAAAAGCGAGAACACAGTTGAAACTGAAGATAAGGCGATAAGCCGCGCCCTGTGCAGCATCCGGCCATAGCCATGCCAGCTTCCGGCGTGAACAAGTAAGAAACAAAAGCAACAAGGCTGGAAGCACGATGGCCCAGTAGCCTCCGGTCATCGCGGTCGCAAGCGTTGTACTTTCGAGGTGAGTGGTTCTGAGAATCTGCTTGTCTCGGCACACGATCAGGGTCCACGGAAGATACTTCATCGGGCTTATGTAGAAGCGATGCCCTCGTCCGAGATACTGGGCATTAACGAACTCGCTTCCGCGCGATTTCACAACCGACCGCAGCAGCCGGTCGTTATTGCACTCTTCGAATATGTTCTCGTCCAGGTTCTTGACCTCGTTTGAGTCGAATTGAACAAGACCGGAGTTGTCGATGATCGCGAAGCCGTAGCCTTCGGGAAGCACCGGCTGGAAGACCGACAGGAGCCTTTCATCCATCGCGGAGACCCAGTCCGTGCCCTGAACGAGGGTGGAGACGGCTGCGAGGTTCTCGCCCGAGTTCCTGGACCGCACCGGTTCTATGAAGAATTTGTGACTTTCACACGTTCCCTTTTCGTTGTCATCCTGACACAGGCTCACCGTCCATAAGTTTCCGGCCTTCGCGTTGTAGTAATAAGGACGATTCAAAACATTGATGAACGGGGTGACACCCTCGCGGGTCGTCCACTTGATTCTCTGGGCGCCCTCGGGATCGATCCACGTAATTGAGTTGAAGAAAGGATAAGGCGCGGCCGCTACATCCTTGTCGGTTTCCAAAACATTCAGCCGCTTTTCGGTGCTCTTGATGTTTGTTGGAGTGACCGTTTGTCGCGAAGCCCTGTCTATTTCGGCGGCAAGCTCCGCGCGCGGGCTGCTCGACTCGACTCCTTTGTGTACGCTGCCAATCAGTTCCTTGTTGAGCGCCGTCATCTGGCGCATGACCTGAAGCAGCTCCGCGTTCAGGTTCTGCTTGATCTTCGCCGACAGCGCTTCCATCTGATCGTCCAGACGTTTTTCGGAGCTGATATAGCTGTGAATGTCGAGTACGAGGAGCGCCAGAAGCGACGTTCCTAACAACGCTGATGCGGCGGTGCAGAGTACGTCAACGGGCTTCAACCGGTCTTTTGCTCCCATGAAACGGAGCTTCAAAAGAGGCCAGCCAAGACACGACAGCGCGACAACGAAGACGAAGAGCAGAATGACGGTGTATGAAACCGCAAAAGTCTCATCGTGGAAATGATCCAGTCGCGTCAGGCCGCAAACGAGAATAGGGATGCCCTGGTCGCTGGCCGAACCTGTGCGGGGAATGTTCAAGAGCTCGGGCTGTATAAAGAGCTTGTATCCTGAACCGGCCAGATCGACGTTGAATGTGCCGGTCGATAGATCGTGACTCCCACTGCCGCCCGCCGGCTTTTTGTCGCTTGATTTCTTGTCGGACTCCTTATCGGCCGATGTTTCAGCCGGTTCGGATGATTTTGATGCCTGTTGATTTGATCTCAGGAGCTCTCGAATGTTCAGGAGCCTGATCCCGCCCTCGCCTTCTTGGAAAATTACGCGGCCGGAATCGGCCTCCGCCACAAGTACGCGATCGAACAGATGCTCGGTTCCGTTGATCTCCGCATCTTGAACAAAGCGAGTAATGAAAGGCTCAAACAACTGATCGGCGCGGCTTCGAGCCCGAAAATTAATGGGCAGGGATTCCTTCCGGCCGAGCCAGCTATAGTCGAATGCGAAAATGGATGAATCGCCCTCCGGTTGGATTGCGACAGTTACCTGAGGCTTCGGGTCGACCTTGGACGCGTTGTCAAGAACCACCGTCGACAGATCCGGCGTGATCTCGGTCCCATAGCTGATCAGACGGAACTTCTTCGCTAACCGCGCCCCCACCTGCTCGACGGATTGAAGATTGTCGTCCGGGCCTTCTTTTTTTGCGGCGTTGATGACATAGCCCGCGATGCCTTCGACCTTCGATTTCACCTGGCCGCTGATGCCCGAAAGCACGCGAAGATTCCTGCTCGTGAAGTAGGTGGTTTGAGTCGAGACAAAAACGAAATAGTAAAGAGAGAAGGGGACGATCAGAACGGCGGCCGTCACCGCTGCTACAACGAATTTCTTTGTTCTTGAGGTCTTCGTCATGCGCGTACCGGTGAGCACGGGCCGTCACCGCGGAATAAATGAGGCGGCCGTGGTGTTCCCGGCCTCCCTAATAGTAGCCAGTGCGTAATTTTGAAAGGAGCCGTAGACTCCTCTACCACTAATGACGAAAGAATGCGGCGCTGCAATTCGATTCGATTGATCTATTTCGGCGCGAATTGATCAAAGCAGGGCCGGATCGGTCTCGATCGGAGTCTCGGCGATCAATTCAGCGCCGTGCCGCGCAATATACTCGTAGCCGCCGTCCTCGAAGACGTTGAGGATCGGCAGCAGGGAGCGCCCTGCAATCGAAGTCAATACCGCGGATGTAGCGTCGTCCGTATGGCGCAGCGCGAAATCGGCCATCCATGACAGCTCGAGCAGATCACCCAATCTGTCGACAAGCCTCCTGGCGTTCACGGCCGGCCACGCCGAATCCGCCAGCCGTTCGGTCGTGACCTCTTCCAGCGTCTGCCTGAACGTTTGATCGAACCGCCGCCGGGTGCGAGGCATCACGTCACGGGGCCATCGCGTCAGCACGCCATTCACCTCTGCCCGCCATCTCTCGAGCAGGTTGGATTTTCCCAAATCGCGCGTTATCTGGAGGCACAGAGTGTTATGAGCGCCTTCCCAGGTTTCAATGATCATCGCGTCGCGCAGCAGCCTCGGCAGCACGCTGAAGTCTTCGACGATCCCGTTGCCTCCCAACACGGTGATCGCATCGTGAATCGAAGCAGTCAGCGTCGAAGCCGTACGATATTTCGCGAGATTCGTAAGGAATCTCTGCCACATCGCCGTATTCGCGTCGGCGGGCGCTATCCCGTTTTTCTCGACCATCGCAACGAGCGTGAAAGTCAGGACTCGATGACGCCAGAGCCGCTCGAGCAGCGACAACAGCGTTTCCTGAATAAGCGGATATCTAATGATGGCCTGTCCGAACGCCTCGCGCTGGCGCGCGTAATTCCTGGCCTCGATGAAAGCTCTGCGAAGGAACCCGCAGGCATTGGCCGCGTTGTGGAGCCGAGACGCATTGATGATGTAGTTCATCAGGGTCTTGAACCCTTCGGATGGGTCTCCGATCGGATACGCGGTAGATCCGTTGAAATCTATCTCCGCCGTCGGAAGGGATTGGGTTCCGAGCTTGTCCTTGAGTCTCCTGTACGAAAGAGAATTGATGCTGCCGTCGGGCAGAACTCGCGGAACGAAGAACAAAGCGACGCCGCTGGTTCCGCTGCTGCCTCCTCCGGTTCCACCGTTCACTCGCGCGGCTACGGCAAAGAATTCATCGGGATTCGAGCAAAACCATTTTTCACCGGTGATGGACCATGTGCCGTCTCCATTGGGCGAGGCGGAGGCTTCGATCGCTCCGACGTCGGAGCCTCCTGACCGCTCGGTAACGAACTGGGCGCCGGCAAGCCTTTAGCCTCAAGCGCGTAGACCAGTCCATCGGTGCAACTGATGGGACACGTGAGCGAAGCCTCGCCGTTGTGCGCGAGCAGATAGATCATCGCGAATTTCTGGACTTCCGAATGTGTCCGCGTCAGCAAGCCGGATTCGGCTACTTCGCGCCGCAATTGCGCGGTAAGCCGGCCAAACTCGATTCGCTCGACCGGATTGCCTGCCCGGTCGTATTTGACAATGCGTGGAAGGTTTTCGGGTCGCGAAGCCTGCGCGGCGAGATCATTCCACGAGCCGCCGGCTAGCTCTCCGAATCGGCTGAGCGAGCCAAAGATGTCGTCTCGTTGATTGTCGGGGAGCAGATCGGCGAGCAGGCTCTTTAGGCCCTGGTCATCGCCGAAGAAGTTTGTGCCCTCGATTCCGGTGAACTCTTTCACGCGGATCCTCCGTCTGGCTTCGATTGTGATACTGGGGTCGTCGGGGGCTTCGCGGATCATAGTTTCACGCAAAGAGCCGTAGATCGCAAAGCAAAAGGAAGGTTCGATTTGGAGCGCGAAAGCAAGTTCAACCTGATGGTCGCGTGACCTTCGATCTCGGCGATCACGCTGCTGCTTCGGCGGTCACGCTGCACTGTTTTGCCGACAAACGTTTCGCGACACAAGACCTGTGCCCGAAATCATGGCTGGCATCTGATCGCCGATTGCTTACTTATAGCAAAGCGGATTCAACGCCCATACGATCTCTCCCGGTTTAGTCCAACGTTACGCGCCTGAAGGCATCGTCGGTCATATTGTTGCTGCTGTAGGCTAGTGGTATAAACACTCGTGGAGGTAATCATGAGTGTTGATCTCAAAGAACGATACGTTGTCGACGAAACAGGCAACCGTGTCGCTGTACTCATCGATATTGAGGAGTACCACAGAGTACTCGAGGCACTTGAAGAATTAGAAACTATTAATGCCTATGATGAAGCTAAAGCCTCAAATGATGAAATAATCTCCTTCGACCAAGCGATAAATGAAATAGAAAGCCATGGCTAATGAGTTACAGCATAGGAATTCTCCGCCGTGCCCAAAAAGAACTGGCGCAACTTTTGCTATATGAAAGGACGCCCTCCCTGGTAGCTTGATGTTTGGAGAGAACGCCGATCGCCGGAGACTAATTCCCATCTCCTCGGCTACCGAAGCGTATAGGGATTTGAATATCTCGAGTTGCCAGATTCGCCTCCATAGCTTGTTGATTCCGAATGTATTGATCCCACGTTATGTAGGCGGAATGATGATCCTGGATTACCACTCCCCACTGATCGAGTTCCTTACGCTTGCGGCGCGACTTCTTAGCGCCATCTTTGCCAATGACCGTCTTCATTCCGGTTCGACCGTAAACCAGCGCCGCAGCATAACAAGGGTTCTGCTCTGTAAATAGGCTTGTAAGTGTTGAAAACACGTCATGCCTATTTTCATGTTCGGTGGAGCGCCGAAGGCGCATGTTGAACTTTAGGATTTGAAGTACCCGCTGACCTGTCGGCAACCGCCAAACAACTTCTCGTCCCGCCGTGCCAGGTTGAGTTTGCGGAAGAGGAGTCCGCTCCTCGCGATACCAGAGCAATGTTTGCCTTGCACTTCCCATTTCAACAAATTTGCTGAACACTCGCTCGATAGCTTGCTGTACCTGACGATCCGGCGTTTTTTCGATAAGGTGGTCTTCGGTCCGGATAAATCCGACCGGCAATTCCCACATCGCATGACCTCTGCGAACTTTCTGTTCGAAAGCAAGCCGAGCACGTTGCCGGAATAGCCCAAGCTCGAATTCGCTCATCGTGCCTTTGAGTCCTAATAGCAGCCGGTCATTAACTTGCTTGGGATCGTATATGCCATCTTCATCGATGAGCAGTGTGTCAGTCATCGCACACAAATCAATCAGATGATGCCAATCCCGATTGTTGCGAGCCAACCGCGAGGCTTCCAACGCGAAGACCGCCCCAGCCGAACCCTCACAAACTGCGGCCAGCAGTTTGCCAAAACCCGGCCGCTCGACTGCTCCACTGCCGCTACGGCCGAGGTCTTCGTCGAGCACCTTGACCTGAGCAAATCCCAACTGACGAGCTCGATCGCTCAGCCCATACTGACGTTGTTGTCCTTCTTGATGGTGGCGAACTTGATGAAGGCTCGATTGTCGTACATAGACATAGGCTGCTCGACTTCGATGGTCGGATTTAATCTTGTCGCTCATGCTCGCTCCTTTCCTCCTCCTCGCGATGTATTACACTTCGCAGCATCTGCATCAGAAGCTCTTGGCAGTGGAGCCGGATCGGTTCGGGAAGCTTCTCCCACAAACTCTCGCTTTGGAATAGAAACCGTTGTTGATTGCAACGAACAGGGCAGCGGTTGTGCATCGTTTCCTCCGGAGTCTTCAGATGCACAACAACTATCAGCAGGATTAGGAGCCAGCAAGGACTGACTATCGACCAGATCGCAGAGATTGAGCAAAGCTGAAACAGAAATCTCTGGCTTTGCCTCATCCCTGATCTGACTGCATCGGAGGGGATCCAACATCCAACCCGGGACGGCCACTTGCAAACCGTCACCTACCCTCACCACCAACAAATCATCGTCATAGCGCCTCAGCGTTCGCACTATGTCGATCTCTCTTCGAGACAATGGATGTGCCGATAATGAATCTGAGCCGCAGAATTATGAGTAGTATGTGGATGCCTTGCTACACAGTTAGGCCACCCATCTGCTGGAGGCCGGCTTGAACCTTCGCCTGATTTGAGTCCGGTTGGGCCATAGTCGAGCGCAACGCTCGGTAATCTAGAACATAGTGCATTTGATTTTACCGTTGCCGCATTATGATAAGCTGAAGCGAATTACGTCTATTATATCTTGCTGGATATTAGGACGAACGGTAATATGTATTGTCGATTGAAGGTAAGTCGGTTAGTTTTAATTAATTCGTTTGGAGTAAACTCGGGAGGGGGGATAGTTCAATGCATAGAAAAAGGAAGACTCTGGCGATCCTGATAGCGGCAACATGTGCTTACCTGTTCACGTTGTCTGGGCGGGCGGAGGCGCAGTTTCTGCAGTCGACCGCTCATTGTCTCGGGAATATCCAGGATGGGTCCGGTCACGTGATCGTCGATCTCGGCACGGTGGCGAAGTACACAGCATTATTCCCGCAAAATCAAAGTCATCAGGACCAATGCGTTGCCGACGTGTCGGCAGCCGCCAGTTCATGGCTGAGCAATTCAGGTCAGATGTGCCACGCCTTCCTGGCGGCAAACGGCGGCAATCTGACGTTCTACTACAAACTGGGTAGTCTCTCCTGGCGCGACAGCGGGCACGCGACCACAGCAGCCGCCAACTATCCGAAGAGCTGCTTTGGCCTCTCGGGCTTCGCGTTTCCGAGCTACTACATATTCACGCTGGTCTACACGCCGCCGGGCTGCACGCCTTCGACCTCGTCGACCGGATACAAATGTGGTTCAGGCAGTTCCGTCAGCTACGCCAGCGGAAGCTCGGCAGGCTCGACGGTGTCTATCGAAAACTCGACCGGAAGCTCCACGTCCGTGACGGCGACGCTCGACAGCGCGTTGAGCGTCAGCGGGGGCTATTCAGAAACGTCCACGTCGGGATCGTCGGTCACGATTTCAAAGGCAACCAACAATGTCCTGATATGGCCGAGCCCAGGGCCGGCCGGCGCCGACGGAATTAATCACGACTACGACCAATTCTTTATTCTTCTCAATCCTGCGGTTGCCATTACCGGTTGGCACGATCCGGTCACCGGACAAAATCACGCGCAGTGGTCTCTCGGCACCAAGAACGGCGCGCCGATGCGCATACAGCGAGTCCAGGTCTCGTACCTGAGGTGCGCGCTTGCAGGCATCGGCCCTCGTCCCGGCAATTCCGGCAATGGAGGCGGTCCGGCCATCTACGATCCAGCCGGTTCATGCTCAGCGAATCCGTTTCTTCAAATGCAGGGTCCGGCCGATGCCAGCGCTCCTAACGGTTGGCTGCCCGGACTCACCTATGACGACTACAAGCAAATCCTCGCGCAGGACTTCTTCTGGAACGCATCGCCAAGCAATCCGATACTCATTCCGACATCGCGTTTCGTGCCGCAATCGACGGACTTCACGTACGACCAGGCCGGCGGACCGCAAGGCGCTTCCTGTGCAGTACAGACGCAATCGATTTCGAATTCCAACACCGCGACGAATACTTCTTCGACGCAGACCCAATATCAAGCCTCGATGTCGTTATCTGCCAGCTTCCCGATTGGCCCGACCAAGCTCGATTTGAAATCGACAACGTCCTTAACCTGGACAAACAAGACATCGAATTCGCTGACGAACGCCAACAGCCAAACCGCGACGGCGACCGTTGGCTGCACCTCCATCAATTGGACCGGGGTTGATTTCGTCACAGCCTACTACGACACGCTGTACGGCACGTTCCTGTTCGCGCTGGACGACGGTACGGGACGAGCAAGGGTGCTGGGCACGATCACCGATGATATGGACGGTGACCTCGTTCCCCATGAGCCATTGAAGCTCGTCATCGGTAACAAGACCTATCAGTCCTTCTCCCACAACAACGGCAGCTTCCGCTTCTATTTGCCTGCCGGGCAGACAAGCGCCGGCGCCGCGACCGGCACTCTGTTCGTGGGAAGCGGCGGTGGAATCAGCAAATCCGTTTCCATCGGTTCGCAGGCAACAGCGACGGCGTCTATTCCCACGCCGGCGCCCTCGCTGTCCGTGGCTCTAGGAACCGCGCCGGTCCCGCTTACGCCTTCGCCGACAACTTCGCCGAATAGCTCATCGGCGCGAATTGCAACGCCTGAGGCACCCGCGCCGGTTACTATCTACATAGCCGTGACCAACCGGTCGCTCTTCGCCACGGCAAAGAATGTGACGGTTACGTCGATTCAGGCGACGTCCCAGACGGGCAAATCGCTTGTCTACAGCGGGAATCTGCCGTTCACTATACCGAAAGGAGCGGCGCTGAAGGCGGGTGCCACGGCGAATTTTCCTTTGACGTTCGCGAATGGCACCGGACCGGTGTCATTCCTTGCCGTAACGGTGAAGGCGGACAATCTGGCGCCATTTTCGACCATCCTTATACAAGCCAATAAGAACCCATCCCGGCAGCAGTGATTCTTCGCCCTCGCGGTGCCTCACCGTCAGAGCCGGTCTGAGAGCGAGCGCCGCTCGCGGCGCTCGCTCTCAACTGTATTCCGGCGAGGATATGGTCGAGCCAGAGCTGGTAAGGGCGAATATGCGATCCACACGCGTTTGCTTTTTTGTGTACGTTGCAAGGAAACATGACGTTAACTAAGATTATCTGGTGAGCGAAAACACACGAGAGTTATGAATCGTATCAAGGCGCTCTACTGAGCTTATTCATTTTTAGCAGGAAGAACGGAGCTGTTTTCTAACGGTTCTCCGGCGCTGATCCAATTTGCACGAACTATACCGCCGCGGGTTGTTGTTGCGTCAGGCAATGGAGCGTGCCAAGACCCCAGACCAAATCGACCGCGTGAATGCCGACGACTCGGCGGCTTGTGAACAACTCGGATAAGACTCCAATCGCCGTCCTGTCATTCGGATCATTGAAAGTCGGAACGAGTACAAATTCATTCGCGATATAGAAGTTCGCGTAGCTGGCCGGCAGCCGCCTTCCATCGAAGTAAAGCGGGGCCGGCATCGGCAGCATCACTACCTCGAGCCTGGTTCCGTCTTCCAGCCTCATTCCTTGAAGGCGCTCACGGTTCTCTTCGAGAGCCCTGTAGTTCTCATCCTGGGGATTCGACTCCGTGCAAAGCACAACCGTTTGATGGCCCACGAACCGGCACAGATCATCGACGTGGCCATGCGTGTCATCGCCGGCGATTCCGTGTCCGAGCCATAACACATTGGCAGCGCCGAGAAATTCCTTGAACACCTGCTCGAGGTCTCGTCCGGTAAGGCCGGGATTTCGGACCTGCACGTTGGCATCCAGGAGACACTCTTCGGTCGTGATCAAGGTTCCTCGACCATTCACGTCGATGCTGCCGCCTTCTAGAACTATTGAGCGGTTACCAAGTTTCGCCTCGAAAAGAGTACAGCCCAACCGATGCGCCGCTAGTTGAGGAATTCGTTGATCCTTGTCCCAGTCGTTGTACTTGGCCCAGGCGTTGAACTGGAATTTGATAACAGCGGTTTCAGACGGAGCTTTTCGTGTTATGAACATCGGGCCGGAATCGCGAGTCCAACCGCGGTTGGTCTTGAAACGGAAGAACTCGATTTTCGAAAGATCGGCGTCCGCGCGGGCCATGTAGCGCCGAGCCCGAGCTTCATGGGCCGCCGAGTTCACCAGCACTCTCACTATCTCACTCGCCGCGAGCTTGCGAACAATTTCAGCATAGACCCAATGAATAGGAGTTAGTTTGCCGGGCCAGTCGCTTGAATTGTGAGGCCATCCGATCCAGGTGGCTTCGTGGCGCTCCCATTCGGCGGGCATCCGAAATCCCAGCGAGGCCGGGCTCGCGGATCCAGCGTCGGTAGGTTTCTTCATTTAGTCTGATCGATGAAACGCGCTTCAATGCCTGAGTAGGAATCAACTCGTCTGTCTCTCAAGAAGGGCCAGTTTCGCCGCACGTCTTCGATTCGGCCTGGGTCGATCTCCGCCATAAGAACTTCTTCGCGATCGACCGAGGCCTCAGCGATGACCACGCCGAACGGGTCACAGATAAATGACGAGCCCCAGAATTCGATGCCCGCGGCATCCGGCGCGTGCCGCTCGTGGCCGATACGGTTCACGGCGGCAACATAAACACCGTTTGCGATCGCGTGACTTTTTTGAATGGTCTTCCAAGCCTCGCGCTGCGCCGCCCCGAATTGATCCTTCTCGTGAGGATGCCAGCCGATCGCCGTTGGATAAAAAATCACATCGGCGCCTTGAAGCGCGGTGAGTCTCGCGGCTTCCGGATACCACTGGTCCCAGCAGATCAACGTTCCTATTTTTCCAAAACTGGTGTCGAAGGCGCGGAATCCAAGGTCGCCGGGCGTGAAATAAAACTTCTCGTAGTATGCGGGGTCGTCAGGTATGTGCATCTTGCGATAGAGCCCCGCGATCTGACCGTCTGAAGCCAGCATTACGATGCTGTTGTGATAGAGCCCTCGGGCGCGGCGCTCAAATATAGGCGCTACGATCGCAATGCCGCAGTCCTTTGCTACTTTCCCGAGAGCTTCTGTAGTCGGGCCTGGAACCTGTTCGGCCAGATCGAATAGAGATGCATCTTCAACCTGGCAAAAGTAGCGAGATCTGAATAGCTCAGGCAGGCAGGCAACCTGAACCCCCAGCGCAGCGGCTTGTCTTACAAAGACCGTTGCGCGTTCCAGGTTCTCATCGGGACTCGATGAGACCGCCATTTGAATTAGTCCGGCCTTGAAGGGCTCTGATTGCATAAGGCGTAATGTACATGAAAGATGGGCATCGATCCAAGCCAAGCCAATCAATGGCGGGCGCGTCGAGTTTTCGATAGGTGATGAGCTGTTGTCTTAGGAAGGAACTCTTGCCGAATGTCCTCTCGAATCTTGCTCCAAAAATCGCGAAAACCCCGGGTGGGGGCTAATCCGACCGGGGTTATCACGAGCCGGCATCGCGTGCCGGCGATCCGGCGCGAAACTCAATGGCGCCTGTGTCTGATCAGATAATAAGCGGCGCCGCCGCCTCCGCCGGCTAGCGCGCCGATACCGGCTCCCTTACCGCCCCCGGCGATTCCTCCGATTGCCGCGCCGATGGCCGCGGGCACTCCGATCGTAAGCAACATATTTCTCGTTGAATGGCCGCGGTGCGCTTCATTCTGATAACGAACGCCCGCGACGCGCACCTGACGCCGGGTGTAAGAACCAGATTGAACGCGGCGGGCGACCGTGCTATCAGATGTTGCGCAGTCCTGCTGACTATCGCGATATCCGGCTCGATATCCCTGATCGAATTCAGTCGCCTGTCGATCATCTGCCTGAGCGTCGTTTGATTGATTTGGCTGCGCATTATTTGTCTCAACGTTTGCGTGAGCGGGGGACGCAGCGGCGGCGCCGGCTGTCTGGGCGAAAGCGATCGGCGCGTCTTTAATGTTGCGGTTGTGATCCGCGACCCACGCCAGTCCACCGAGCGAAAGCACTACACCGAGCGCTACAGCTAAGAAATTTTTTCCTACGCCTTCTTTCATTTCTTACACACCTCCAGCGGATGAGTCTTTCTAAACTCTCTTCCAGCCCGACTTACATCGAACAAAAGACTTATGCTGTTACAGGTTGCGCAAATCAGATGCCATTCGGACTGTACGCGTTTACAACGAATCAAGCTGTAATCACGCAGCAGGAGGGTGAGGCGGAAGAGAGTCTAAAATCTGAAGCCCATCGTGAGCTGCACGCGCCGGGCCGGCCTCGACGCGACCGGTAGACCGAAGAAGCTCGAGCTGAGATTGCCGACGAAGCCGGAGAAATTAGTGTGGTTCAGCACGTTGAACGCATCGAGGCCGATGCTGATAGTCGGCGCTTCTTCCTTCCTTGATTTTTTTAAAGAGAACTCCTTCGACCAGCGCACATCAAGAGTGGCTGCTCCCGGTCCTTGAAGGCTGTTGCGGCGCACTCCCGGCGGACGATCGTTCGCAAGGCTGTCATTGTTATCGTCGCGCCCGGTTGTGAGGTTGTAAGGGCGTCCCGAAACCAGCGCAAGGTTCAGCCCGAGATTGAACCACTCGCCCGCCTTGACGGAGCCAATTAAGTTGAAGCGATGGCGCTCATCGAACTCCGCGCGCGACCATTCGCCGGTCAGGTCATAGTTGTTCGCCGGAAGCGAATTGATCCCGGAAGCATTGTTGTAGGCGCGTCCCAGCGTATATTGAACCGTGCCGCTGAAGAAGCGGCTGAGTTTGCCGCGCAACATCAACTCCAGCGCGTGCGCTTGCGAATGAGCCGACGACTCTATTTGGCGGAGCACGCCTGTAGTCGGATCAGGCCGCTCCAGATACAAGGGCGGAGGCGGAGCATTGATATTGCGCGAGCGAAACAGCTTAATGCCTCGCGTGTTGATGTAATTCACCGTGGCCGTCAGCGATTTGTTTAGCTGTCTTTCAATGCCTAAACCAAACTGAAAAACATACGGCTCGCGAATATCCGGAGCAAACCGGACAACCCCCGCGGGCTCGGCGGCGAGGGTCCCACCCGACGAGAATGGATCGGGATAGCCGGGATTATTGATGGTGACCTGCCGCAGTCTCCGGCCGTCAAAGCGCAACTTGTCACTGATCGGCCCGATACCGGTTCGGTCATAGAAGATCCCCGCTCCGCCGCGGAGAACGGTCTTGCGTTTCTTGTCGGGAGCGAACGCAAAGGAAAAGCGAGGGGCCAGATTGTTATTGTCGCCCAGATAACTCTGCCTGTCGTAGCGCAGACCGGCTCCGATCGAGAGATTCGGCTTGACGAGAACGTTGTCCTGTATGAACAAGCCAAAGTCTTTTTGAAGAAAGGCCAAATGGCCGTCACCCTGATTGATGGAAAACAGGAAGGGCCGGTTGTTCAAATAATCCTCCAACGTCGAGAACGAGAACGTGCCGCCAAAATTGCTTCGATCGCTTAATCCGCGGCGGCTGATATCGGGTACGTTGACTCCCGCTCTCACAAAGTGTTTGCCGTGAGTCCATGCGAGGATTTCATTGAGCTGGACATGATTCTCAGTTGTGCGCCGCTCAGATTGGCTGCTTCCTCCGGTAAAGGCATCCAGGACGACGATACGGGTGATGCCTTGCTTTATGCTGCTGGTCAACGTTCCTTCGTTTCCCGCGCGCATGTTGAATTCATTCACAAGGGCGGGCGAAATGATTCTTCGAACATTAAAGAAAAGATTCAGTTCATGGCCGTTTGAATTCGCGCCTGCTTCCGGGAGATTGAATCCGCCTACGCCGCTGTTCCTGGTCGAATCAAACGTGTATTGGAACCGAATTGAGAAGGTTGTTTTCTTATCGACCTGACGATTGATCCGAAACGAAATTTCGGTGTCACGATTGGGTGTCGCCGTGTTCTCGGAAACAACTCCCGCCGGCGTGTGGGCAAAAACTACTGCTTGCAGATCTTCTTCTTCACGACTAATGACCAGGAGAAAAGAGGTCGTCTTGCCGTTGCCAAGAGGACCGCTTAGATTGCCCTCAAAGATTCTCCTCTGCTCGGGAGGCCGTTCGAGAGCGAAGGCGTTGCGCGCATCGAGCAAATGATCGCGAAAGACGAAGTTGAACTCGCCGTGATAGGTCGACGAGCCGGGTTTGGTGAACACCTCTATTCGAGCCCTGCCGAGCCGCGCGAATTCCGCGGAGTAAGGATTCTGATTGATTCGGACTTCTTGAATGGTCGAGGCTGGAACCTTGCTCCTTGACGTTTCCAGGCCGTCGACGATGATAGTCGGCCCGTCGGACCCAAGCGATCCAACATCCAAGAGGTTCGTCACGCTTCCTATAACGTCGTTTCCCAGGACCGGCAAATTCTTAAGCGCCTCGTGATCCAACTTGATGACGTTGAGGTTCTCATCGGGATTGGTGTTCACCTGATTGGGCCGCTCACCCACGACCATTTCTTCACGCAGTTCGGCAATCGGCAAAATAATTTGAAGAGGCACAGGCGACTTCGCGTCCACCGAAACATGAATAATGGTGGATTTAAAGCCCTCCTTTTTTACTTCAATTTCATAGTTGCCGGTCATCAGGCGAAGAAATCGAAACCTGCCGTCCTGACTTGTTGCGAGAGTCTGTTCCGATCGCCCGCGACGAAGAATGACTGAAGCGTCGACGATCATCGAGCCGTCAGGATCAAGCACAACGCCGGATATTTCGAAGGAACCGGTCGCCGCCTGTCCGAAACAGGAGATTGACGCAAACAACACCAATGCCAGACAGCCGGCCAATCGCGCCTTGAGATTCCATTGTTGCCTGTATCCGCTCATTTCAATCGTTCCAGCGCCTCAGCCAGGGCCGGCGCCGGTATTCGAACCGTCGCAATTGAATTCAAATCGTTATTAATGCTGCCTTTTTCCCCATTCGGCGATTAGCACAGCGAGACACTATATATAATAAAGATGAATACGAGATGAAGCTTTCCGGTAAACGCCGATGGCCCTCGGCAGGTTTGGCAAAAGCGCAAACCGCTAAACTCGGGAGAATCCGCAAAAAGAGGGGCCTCAATATTAGTTCTTGACTCTCCTGTTACGGGAGACTGTAGACTGCCTTTCCATACTCAAGTTGCTTGCCTAATAAGGAGACGCTATTTAAGACCCAGGGATTGCCGAAGCAATCTCGCATAATTTCTAGCGACGGTGAGCTCGGTTCGGTTCTTATCTTTCAAGCGAGCAATCAATCTTCCGCCGAACCACCTGTGCAATTCGTCGACAAATGTGAGATTGAGCAGGACGGCGCGATGGATACGCACGAAGTCCTTTTCACGCAGCGACTCTTCTAATGCCGCGATTGTGAAATCAACAATAAATGTCTTGTTATCCGTAGCTGCATAAGTTATCCGATCTCTTGCATAGAAGTGAGAGATCTTTGCTACATCGATGAGAAGAATCTTCTCACCCACGCGAGTGCAAATTCGATCGAGAGATTTCGATCCCGTATTCGATGCCCTCTGGCTAAGCTCTTCGAGTATTGAGAGTAGTCGAGGCTCGAGCCCTGGCGCCGCTTCGCCGCCGCCGGTTGACTCGATCTTCTTCAACGCTCGTTCGAGGTGCGCGGGATCGATCGGCTTTAACAGATAGTCGATGCAGTTAACGTCGAATGCCTTGAGAGCATATTGATCGTATGCGGTGGTAAAGACGACTCTGGGCTGGTTCACCAGCCGAGCTAATACTTCAAACCCGTTCATCCGCGGCATATGAATATCGAGGAAAACGACATCGACCTCATTGGACGAAAGAAACTCCGCGGCTGTAAGAGGATTCGTAGTGGAGCCTACTATCTCAACCCGCCTGGTCGCGTTGAGTAACCTGGCAAGCCGCCTTAACGCCAGTGATTCGTCGTCAACAAGATAAGCTCGAAGTCGATTCATGGCTGGTCAGGACTTATGTTCATCACCGGCATCGATATGATCATAACATTGCCTCCGTCGAGCGGAGCGATGCTGAGACTTGCGGCATCACCAAACAACAGCGCAAGTCTCGAGCGCAGATTGTCGATGCTGCGTCCACTAGAAATCTGACTCTCTTCAAAACCGGGGCCATTGTCCCAGACGGAAATAATCAGCTTATCGGCTTGGCGCCGAGCCCATAGCTTGATATGCCCGCCTTCGAGTCTCGGCGAGATGGCGTAGGCGATGCTGTTTTCGACCAGAGGCTGTAAACTCATCGGCGGAATTGCGAGGTGGTCGAGCTCGCGCGCCGTACTCAGAGAGAACGAAAGGCGCTCACCTAAGCGCGCTCTCTCAATCTCGACGTAGTCCAGTACGAGATTCAGTTCTTCTTTCAAGGCAATGTAAGTTCTTTCTCGGCCGTCCAAAGATACTCTCAACAGCGCGGAGAGGCGTTGTATCAGTTGCTCAGCGAGTTCAGGATTTTCCGTAATCAGCGACGAGATGCCGTTCAGGGTATTGAAGAGAAAATGCGGATGAAGACGCGATTGAAGCGAGTTGAACCGCGCTTCGCTGAGTAGTTTAAGAGCCCGCTCCTTGTCGAACTGCTGAGTCCGCAGCTCCAGATGAGTATCTCGAATTTGATTTCGAACGACTTCATAAGCCCAGATACAGAGCGCAACTATGAGCGCGATGAGAAACACGCTCGCGCTCTTATAGCCAAGCTCGGGCCAGAATCTTGCCGGCGTCGCCAGACCGCTTGCGAGCAGGCACAGCTCGACGACCACGGAGCCGACGATCGCGATTGCCGCGAGTGACGCTATTATAGAAGTCCAGTTCCAGGGCGCCTTGAGGGTCGCCAATCGCTCGGCCAGGTAGGGCATGGCCAATCCGAATGACGTGCCGTAGATCGCCGAGTGAATAAAAGAATCCGCGAGATGAAGCGGCAGCAGGTGAAAATTCCATCCGCTCTGCGACCACCATGTGACGATTGCGATCAGCAGGCCTGCCCCGGCATTCAATCCGATGACCCAGAGCAGGCGAAGACGTAATGTATGTGAATAACGCATCATTTAGAACGCGAGATGTGACACCCCCTGCAGTCGTGCTGGACCACGACAGGAGGCGTCTTGTTCAACCACCGTCGCGCCTCTGATTCGTACGCCGTGTCCTTGCATTTCTCCAAAACGAGCGACAAATACTCGCGGGTCTTTTGCTGATTTCCTAATAGGCTCCAACCACTTGCAAGGCCAAAGAGCAGTTCTCCACGACTATGGTCGGATACGCGGTCGAAGCGCGGGCCATGCCAGCGAAGAACCTTCTCGTAATCGAGTACCGCGCTCTTTAGCAAGGCACGACCCTTATTATCAGAAGAATCCCATCCTGACTGCGCAAGCCCAATAAGGGTCGCGGCTCTTCCAATCTTTACGCCCATGTGATCAGGCTCGAAAGCTACAGCCCTGTTCATCTCGTCAATTCCGGCGCTCCACAATCGATTGCCTAAAGCCGCGTTCCCCGCGGTATAAGCGCGCTGGGCTCGAGCAATCAAGCCGCCTCCGTGCCACACTAGCGCTTCGGCGTCTTTAGGGTTTTTCGCGAGGACATCTTCGCAGATCTTCATGCCGCGCTCCAAACGAACCGTGTCGCCTGTCATCCCTGCAAAAAAGTCATCGCGGACTACCATGTCGAATCGATCGCCGTGCTTTTCCGTTTCCTTTTCTTGTTCAGAACAGTCGATCGCATGGGACCAGGGAGAAGAGAGAATCACGGCCGCGAACGCGGTGATACACATGCCGCGGAGCAACCGGTTCAGAGCAGTTGTATTCGATTTCATAGTTTGTCTTTCGCTCCCCTCTTTACGTTCTTCTTGTCAGCGCTGGATATCTCTCGCAAAACCTCCTGAGAAAATCCTCGCTCGGGATTCAGGCGGCGCGCTTCATTGATTTCGCCCAACGCCTCGTCAAGCGTTCCCGCTTCAAGATTGAAGAGCGCCAACCAGATATGGGGCGTATCCAGCCCGGGCGCCAGATGAAGCGCCTTAGTAAAGCATTCCACCGCTTTCTTTTTGTCGCCGCCGAATACTTCCGGCGTATACAGATAACTGATGCCGCGCGTAATGTAGGCGTCAGCATTCCTGGGATCCAATTCGATTGCCTTGTCCGCTTCGTTTGTCGACCGCTGTCCGTATTTCATGCCGCCGCCCATCACGAGCGGCGCCAATTGGCCGAGCAGATCGGCGAGCAACTGATGCGCCTGAGAAGAAGCTGGATTGATCCTGATGGCGGCTTCGGCCGCGGCGACTCCGGCTTCGGCGGCGTGCCTTTGAAGCTGCTTGTCCTTGCCGGCTTCGGCGGCTTCGCACATCCAATCCTGTAGAAGCGCAAGGCGAAGATAAGCCTCAAGGGCTTTTGTTTCTTTGACGATCTTCTCAGCATTCTCAATCTCGTGCTTGAGTGTATTCGTATCTCCGTGATCTCGAGCCCTGCGAGCAGCAATCACGGAAGGATTCTCGTTAACGCCAAACCCGAATACGTTCAAGAGAGAACTAAGCAGCAGAACAAGGGCGATATTCATTCACGCAGCTCCTTTCGATTCGTAGTCGTATTGCTTGGCAAGACTAGCTGAAGTTTATTTCGACAAAGATCAAAATCCGACGAGAGGGAAAAACAGGATCACAAGAGGGAGCTTGAGGATGCCCGAGGACTACCTTTCTATCTCGCGTCGAGCATCAGCCAGCCTATGTACAACCCCAAAGGGGGTTGCATCGCGAAGCCCAAGGTTGGCGAAGCCTACCTTGGGTTAGGTAACGAAGAGTGCGCCAACACCAACGGTGTTGCGGCCATTTCACGACGGCCATCGCGGAAATTGAAAGCGGATCTAATCTGAATTCGAGAAGGCCGCAACCCTTTCCGGGTCGGATCACGCACGCTGCATCTCTCCTTTCGGCAATTTCAATCACCCGAAAAGCTGACGCGCACCCTTCGTTGACCCTTGCCTGATTGTTGCCTTCCGGCATCGGTGTTAGTCTGTCACGTTCGTAACATTATCGCTGTGAAGTTTTTATTTGGCGGATCGGAACAGATCGCTTCTAGCGGCGCCTACCGAAGAATGAAAGGCGCGGCGGCAGATCAGTGACAGTCTCGGTGTCTGAAGGGGGCAACACCGGTGAATGAAGTCAGGCTGAACATACTAGACGCTCGCGGCGCGATGAATGGAATCGTTCATTGCGGTCTAGCGGAAGGGGCGATGGCCGCGCTATCCGCCGAGCCCGAGACTATCGCTGAATTGGAAGCCGCAATCGAGCGATTCATAAGACGACAAGACAATGACGGCGGTGCGTTCAGTTCGTTCAAATCCGGAGAGGACTTCGACCAGTGGGATCAGGGCACGGTGATCATCGATTTGGCGGCGCGCGTTGTCGCAACCAAGTCGCTCTATTGCACGCTGCAGTGGCGCGGCGACGTTGAGTACTACAAAGGCGACCAGGCAACCGGTGTATGGCTGCCATATTGTATTCCGGAGGATTGGCTGCTCCTTCATAGCACCGAAAACGGAGTTGAAGTTCGCGATGCGTTGACTGAATACAAAGCTAATCGAGATGGGCGGCGAGCGGAGCGCGCGGCAAATGAGCCGATCGACGTGCGCGCGGTTCTTTACGGAATACCGATGATCCGATTCGTTGCCGACGCCTGTACAGCCGCGAAAAATCGGAGAGCGGCTGAAGGCTTCGGCGATTCGACAAGCGGAGGCGACTTACCTGGAAATCTCTCACCCTCGGCCATTCGACTTGTGAAATTGATACACGGACGGTGGCTGATGACTCCGCGAGTCGAGTTGCGGGGACGGACGCCGCGCGATGTGACGCTGGAAAAAATCGACTTCATCGAGTCTGACTTGCTCACACGCGAGATTCAATGGGAGCTGCTTGGCGAAGCCGCACTGCCCATCGCCCGTGACTCCTATGCTTACCGGTTCGCCGGCTTCGGCAGTCATGAATTTGTAGTCTATCACCACTTGCTTCGTCACCTTTTACGTCAGTGCTTGACCCGTTTGAAACGCGAGTCTGAGTCCGAGGCCGGGGATCGTTCGGCGGGCCCGCACTCGACAATCGGAGGCGATGTAGATCAATCCTCTACAGGTGAGTCGCTCTTGGATTGGCTACAGTCAATCAAAGAGGAGTGGTTGAATGAACCCAACGCGATATTCGAGGGACGTATACCCAGCGCGATCATAGAGATTGAACGGCGGCGAATTCCGCTGCCTATGTCGGAAGAGGAAACTCTTCGCGAGGAGGGCATTCCGGAGGAAGTCGTTGAGCGCATCATCACGAAGATCAATATTGCCCGCAGCGAAATCAAGGAAGGGTTAACGTCGTATCGATTGATGGACAAGATGGAGGGGGAGGGCCTCGGCCCTGAATTCAAGTACTTTGATTTACCTGAAAGCGAAGCGGGTTTTGTTTTTTCGATCTATCGCACGCGCGAGGAATGGAAAGGCAGCGAGATTAAGCGCAGAGACCTGGACGCGAGATACGATGACATTCGAGCAAGGAGACAGGAAACGACGCTCGAAGAGGGCGAAGAGGGCGAAGACGGCCAACAGGTGCACTGATGGAGCGTTGCTGATGGAGCGTTGCGAACTAACATCAGCCGGTTTCTAAGCCGCGGAGCGGCCTTTGATTCTAGCCATGTACTTGCAAGAGAGGTTCCGCGAACGCTCTCGGCTGAACCCGCTACAAAGTCCGGTGCTTTATCGTTCGAAGGATAAAATCGTCAATTGCGTCGACGGGCTTGATCTCCGGCAAGAGATCAGTGGTGCATCTTTCCTGGCCGTATGCGCAGAAATACATGAAAGCTTGTCGGGCTTGAGCCGTAGATCGCGTTCAAGCCGTCGGCCACATGGTAGAAGGTCACGTCCGCACCGACCCCAATTCGCAGTTTTGAATCGGCCGCGATATCGCGCACTCCGCCAAATGTGAATGCGCCGACGCGAAAGAACCGCTCAAAGAGCGGGCCTCGCTCGATGCGACCGTCTACAACTTGAAACTGATCGAGACCCTGGCGACCAAAGATGTTCTCCTCAAGCAACCCCGGCTTATCAACCAGCTCCATCCGTGTGTAGAGGTAATTCTTGTCGAGGAAGTTGGCGGTCGATTCAAGCAAATAAGAATTCGAATTCCCGTTCAGCTCGTGATTGCGGCCCCAGATCAGGCTCGATGCCCAGTTACCATCATCCCATGATCGATTGTGAGTAATAGACGCTGTCATTCTTTTGAGGTTGCCGGGTTCAAGCGCCTCCGGATGAACCAGGTGACCAAACGAGAATTGCATGGACCATTCGCGCGTCGGTGTGAACCAGATGCGCCCGCTCCACGAATCGAGTTTACCCATCTCGATGTCCCAGCGGTTCTCATCAGGCTCGGCGCCCCGAAACAGCGAGCCTTCTATTCTGAAGCGCCACGCCGTTACTCCGGCGGTCAGAACGCCGTGAGCAATATGAGTGGAGTCCTGCCAATGATGACCAAGCGGGGCCGCTGGATTCTCGGCTGCCGACATCCGGTGCATGAAGGCAACAGGCCCAAGCGCCGGCTCCGCAACGGGCCCGCCGTAGAAATTAAGAGCCACGTGCTCGGACAGTGAGATGTTGTAGGCCGCGGCGAGTTCCATGAACAGGTCGTGAGGATGTTGCGCATCTATGATCGTGCGGCCCTTGAAAGTTTCTCCCGTCTGAAAAAGCTCTGGAAAACCGCGCCGCGGCGCAGTCGCCGGCTCGACTGAAAACATTCCTCTAAGCATCAGACGGCCGGGCCCCGCATCTCGCTCCGCCATGAGCATAAACCAGTTTTGGGATTCGGCTTTGTTGACGCCGCGAGGTCCGCCCTGATGGTTGAACCCGGCCTTGAGGTCGCCGTGCGCCATAATCATCCAGTCGTCTTTCATCCAATGCCACATGTAGCCGGGGGTATTCGCGGGCATCAAGCTCGTACCCGAACCAATAGCGGTCATCGATTTGAATGGCCCGCCGGTGATCGTAGTCGTCATCGCGTTCATATCATGGCCCGCGTGCTCGCCCATCTCACTCATATCGTGAGCTGGCGCGTCGTGCTTCATCTCGCCAGGCTTCTCAGTAATGGGCTGCGTTTCGTGTTGATGTTCCTGCCGCGGCTGTGTGGTCGTGGTGGATTGCATGGGCTCGTGCTGATGCTCGGGCTCCGGTTTTTGCGATTGCTGTGTTTGAGCCGGTTCGTGCTGATGCTCGGTCGAAGGCTGCGCCTGTTTCGTAGCGGGCTTGGTCGGTGCTTGGGCCGGATGCTCGTGGTGAGCCTCATTTTCAGGCTGAGTCGGCGGTTTAGCGCCGGGATGTTGATGCTCTTCACCCGCGTTGTGCTTGTGGCGCGCCGCTGCTGGAATCGAGGCCTCGAGTCTCGCTCTCTCTTCAGGCGTTAACGTTGGCAGCTTCCTCACGAAGAGAATTGTCTGCCAGATTTCCGCGGGCTTGTGCGTTTTCGCAAAGGCTGGCATCGCTGAACCGGGCACGCCTCTTGAGATTGTCCGGAACATCTCTGCATCCGACCTGGACTGTACGTTGTCCGAGGTCAGGTCGGCTGCGCGCACCGCTCTCCCTTTGTCGGTGTCCGCTTTACCAGTCGTGCCGTGACAGGCGGCGCAATGGGCATTGAAATGATCAAGACCCAGCGCGATGTTCTCTTCGCTTGCCGGTAATGGATTCTTCGCTCCGGTTCCCTGCGCGGAAGTAGACGCGCGTACCGGGCCCTCCAGAAGATAAGCGCCATTCAATAATGCGAAGAATAGGGTTGCGGCGGTGAGCTTGACGGCGGTCCTCGACATCGACAGGAGAGTTTTAAGTATCAGGGTCATACCTTCCTTTCAGCCTGATGGCAATCTGATGGGACACGAATATTTGCCTGACGGCACAGTTGTCCCTCAAGGCGCACGCTTGACCGAAGGTTGGTATTAGAGTCTGTAGACCGAAATTACTGCGCGCTTGGGTGGTGATCTGAAGGATCGGCCTTCACGGAAATTGGCCGCAAACACGCCACGGCAAAAGCGGGCTGTTTCGGATGGAGCAGCAATCGACTGCCCGTTTTGCTGTAGTGGGGTGGGTGCTTTTGCCGCGGATGACAAAACTGCGGCGCCGCCGGAGTGAGCCAGGCAGCCGCTTGAATCCTTGTGAGGTCGCGGAGCCCCCGGTTGATGTCCGGAATCCGTTTGCTGGTTTTCTGAATGCTTGTCTAAGTCTTGATGATGACAATGACTCGATTGTTGACTTTGCTGTGAAGGCTTACCCGCGTTCAACGACGGACAATTAGATATGGCGCAGCTAAGAGCACACAATGGCGAATAGAGCAGCCCTACAATAGAGATTATCGAAGATGCGAAGGCTAATCGATTCTTCCCAGCGCGCATGACCCGATTCTACCAACAGGATTTGTTTAGCTACAAGCAGACCTCGATTGACGGGCGCCGGTCAGATTTCGCGTGATTGAAATCGCGGAAATCAGAGATATTCTTGTCTGGTATTTCATCGGTAACCACGAAGTGGTTGTGGCTTCCAGCCCTGGGTTGGCTCCCCCTGCCGAGGGTAAGCAGCGATTGCGCGGTCCAATCCTGAAAGGATTGCGGCCTTCTTGAGTTCAGATTTGAAAGCAGGCGCCGAAGCAAATGGTTGTGTGCCTTTTGATATTGGTCATGCTCGGAGCTATTCAACGCAAGGCCCTGATCTGGCACACAGATTCTGGGGCGAAAAGGCTTCTGGCTGGCATTACGATCTAATGTTCATCCTGATGATCTGGTCATCATTTGTACCAATGGCGGCAGGTACGTGCTCGGGAAGTTGAGACTGCGCTCCGACCATAACAGACAGCCAATCGGTGAATGGGAGGTGTGCGAGCTTTCGCGTGTGTACCGATGATTGCAGCTTGAATTTGAGCTCGGCCGTCTGAGCATCTCTACGACAACCCCAACGGGGTTGCATCGCGGAGCCCAAGGTTGGCGAAGCCTACCTTGGGTATGTAACGGCGAGTGCGACAACACCAACGGTGTTGTCTGGAGTTTGGCCGTTTTGGTTTGGAGCGGGAGAAAATTTCTCTGGACAAATCGCGAGTTATTTTGTATGGTATCCCCGTAGTAAGAAAAAGTTTTAAGGGGACGCCATGCCGGTTACGATTGGTGGCTCGATATCCTTTTGTGGACGCCAGCTTTCGACTGATGATCTCAAATTGATACGGGATCTTACTGATGACTTCCCATCTCTTTCGGTCACACAGTTGGCAAGCACCATATGCGAACTGCTCGATTGGCGAAGACCAAACGGTTCTCTTAAGACTAGAGAATGCTTTTCCTTTTTACAGGAACTCCACCGCCGAGGCTGGATTGAGCGATTGCCTGTCTTGCGAGTCACCTCCCCAAGAGGTGCTCGGGCGGTCGCCGTCGATGACAGCAGCCAAACAGAAACCGAAGTATCAGGTTCGCTCAGGGAGTTTGGGCCATTTCAGCTTCAACTAATCACTGATAAAAGCGGTCGGCGTCTATTTCAACAATACCTTCACCGCTATCACTATCTTGGCTACCGCACACCAGTAGGGGCGCAGTTGCGCTACTTTGTCAGATATCAACAAGGCTCTGTTCTGGCCTGTTTGCTGTTTACCAGCGCAGCCTGGAAGATGGCTCCCCGCGATCAGTGGATCGGATGGGATGATTCAACCCGTCGAGCGAATCTACCGATGGTAGTAAGCCAGAGTCGTTTTTTGATCCTACCCTGGATTCACATCCGGCTGCTTGCAAGCCATATCCTTTCAATCTCTGTCCGTCGGCTTTCAGATGATTGGCAATCTCATTACCTGGTTCGACCTCTATTGTTGGAGACCTTTGTCGATCCCACTCGTTTCCAGGGCGTTTGCTATCGGGCCGCCAATTGGATTCAACTTGGCTACAGTCAGGGCCGAGGCCGCATGGATCGTTACAACCGGGCTGGCGGCTTTCAAAAACTTATCTTCGTCTATCCTCTCAGCCGCCATGCACGCTCGGTATTGTGCCGGCCATCACAAGGAGATCACGATGGAACTTCTGGAGACGTTTGAAGCCCTACTTCAAATGTGGAGAGGCATCTTCCCCCAGCAGCGTAGTTTTGAGCGTGCTCGGCGACTGGCGTTCGGGCTGCTGGTGTGTCTTCGCGCTCATCTCACTAGCAATGCCCTTTGCGCGCTTGGCCGCCAGTTCCAGGATTGGACCGCCGACTATCGACTTCACTCTCGCAGTCCCTGGGATCCCCATCTGTTGTTTGATCCCATTTTTGACCGCGTCCACCCTCTTTTACACCCTGATTGTGCGCCTGTCTTTGTTGCCATGGATGACACCGGCGTCAAAAAATCCGGCCGCAAAATACCGGGGGTATTCACAATGCGCGACCCTATGTCGCTTCCGTTCCACGTCAACTTGATCAGAGGACTTCGCTTTGTCCAGGCTTCACTGTTGGTCTTTGCCGTAAAACCAGGCCCGGCCCGCGCTCTCCCAGTTCGATTCGAGCCCGCTCCGGTCCCATCAAAACCAAAAAAAACGCTTCAGATGATGCCAAAAAAGAGTACAACAAGCAGAAGAAAGCTCTCTGCCTCAGCAGAGTCGGCGTCGGTGTTCTGGCTTCGGTTCGTAGCTCGCTGGATCAATTCGCCGACACTGTATCCCGCCAACTCGTCGCTCTTGTGGATGGCTCCTATACCAACTCCACCGTGCTTAAAAATCTCCCCGATCGTATTACTTTAATCGGTCGCATTCGCAAGGACGCCAAGCTCAATCTTCCCCTGCCTGCCGATTCCAACCCCCGTCGCCGCTACGGGCCTCAGGCTCCTACTCCCGAGCAGATCCTAAAAGACGACTCCACACCCTTTCAGTCAATACAGTGTTTCATCGCAGGCAAGCTACAAGAGATCAAAGTCAAAACCGTCGCTCCCTTGTTCTGGAGCAAGGCCGGCCTCGATCGCCCTTTGCGCCTGATCGTCATTAAACCTCTTGGCTACCGTCTCACCAAAACTTCCAGGCTTCTCTACCGCCAGCCTGCCTTCTTGATCTGCACCGATGTCAATCTTCCTCTTCACACCGTCATTCAGGCTTACGTCTATCGCTGGGAGATCGAGTGTAATCACCGCGATGAAAAATCTTTCATCGGTGTCCTTCGGCGCTCGCGAGAAGTGACCCGCCTGTGCTATCGAGGAATGACCCACCAGGTGTTTAGAACTTCAGAAGAGACCCCATCAAAACTACAACTACAGTAGGTCTGAGTGCAGTTCGTGAGGGCTG
>Ga0209687_1000024_pt1 | contig 70854 bp, 51 predicted proteins | sample GraSoiAngelo_136_FD_185893 | JGI IMG/M metagenome (GOLD analysis project Ga0209687, IMG submission 185893) | Grasslands soil microbial communities from the Angelo Coastal Reserve, California, USA - 14_0929_09_20cm (SPAdes) (version 2) | ecosystem: Environmental > Terrestrial > Soil > Grasslands ...
CTTGAAAACGCCATTATGGCTCACCCCGAAATCATGGAAGCCGCCGTCATCGGCGTGCCCGACGAACGTTGGGATGAACGCCCACTCGCTTGCGTGGTGTTGAAAGAGAATTCATCCACGACGGCCGGTGACCTGAAGGCTTTTCTATCGGAGCGCGTCGCGAAATGGTGGATACCCGAGCGATGGAGCTTCATCAAAGAAGTTCCCAAGACCAGCGTCGGAAAGTTCGATAAGAAAGTATTGAGAAGCCGGCGCGCAAAGGACGAACTCGAGGTAATCGAGACTTGAGGTCACGGCCTCACGAGCAATAACAACGCGCCACCCCACACGAATGATCATGCCTGTGTCTATTGTGCGATTACTCTTGCGGATTCGGTTGCGACAAGGCGGCGAGTGTGATCGCTCGTCAACGATTTCAAGAACTCGACCAACTCCTGTTGTTCGGTGTCGGTCAGGCTCAACGATTGAAGCTCCCAATCTCGATTTAGATTGTTATTGCCGGCCTTTGTGTAGAACTTCACGACATCCAGTAGAGTCTTTGCGCTGCCATCGTGAAAGTAGGGAGCCGTCAATTCGACGTCGCGCAGTGAAGGCGTTCTGAACGCGCCCATATCGAGTGAGTCGCCAGTAGTCATAAAACGGCCAAGCGATGACGAACCCTCTCTTCTTGCTATCGAGAGCAGCTCGCTCGAGTCGACTGTTCCCTTCCCTGCCGCTGAAAGCTGCTTTGCAAGCGGCTCGAATGCGTGGTCATTCACGGCTACACCTGTGTTATGGAACATTTGATCGGTGAAGAAAGGGAATGATTGAAGCGAGAACTGGCTGATCGAATGACAAACGGTGCAACGAGCCTTGCCGCGAAAAATCGCGAAACCGCGCCGGGCTTCATCGCTCATTGCATCCAGATCCCCGGCAATAAATCTGTCGAACGGCGAGTCGGAGGATATTAACGTGCGCTCGAACGAAGCCAGCGCCCTGGCTAGCGAATCGATCGTTATCTCTGATCCAAACACATCATTGAATCGAGCTACGTACTGCGGAAGACTCCGGAGCCTCAAGACAACTTGCTCGTGCGAAGCGTTTCCCATTTCATCGACGTTGATCAGCGGTTGAATAGCCTGTGCTTCAAGCGACTCGGCTCGCCCGTCCCAGAATTGACCGGCATTGAACATCGAATTCAACAGTGTTGGAGAATTGCGTTTGCCGAGGCGTGCGCCTACACCCTGGGCTACGGGCCTGCCGTCGGTGAATGCCAGCTTGGGATCGTGACAAGTTGCGCAGCTCACACTGCTATCGATCGACAGGCGCTTATCAAAAAACAACTGCCTGCCGAGCTCGACTTTTGCGGAAGTCACCGGATTATCGCGCGGCACGAAATACTGCCAGACGTCCGCCGGAATGCCCGAGGGCGGGTTGAATTCGGCTTCGTTGCTTGCGCGCGCCAGTGAGACCGCCGCTATGATTACCGCTAATGCGAGCCATCTGCGTTTAGACATCAGTAGAGGTCCTCTATCTTCAAGGAAGAATCGGCGTGTTTCCAGGCTGCTTCGAATTCCTTCTTGACTGCCGCGGCTGCCTTGTCATTGTGCTGACGGATCAAAGCTTCGTGCAAACCGAATAGCGATCGCGGATTCTTTGGATGACGCGCCAGATCGTCTCTGAAAACCTTCTCCGCGTCGGCAAACTTTCCCTGCGATATAAGCACGCCGCCGAGCGATTCCCTGACCGGCAGATACCATCCCGGCGGCTCGTCGTATGCAAGCGCATCCTCCGCCGCGGCGGCTTTTCTGTATAGAGCCTCAGCATCATTTTTATCGCCTTTTGCAAAAGCGATTCTGGCGTCCAACACGAGCGCGGCGACTTTAACGATGTCGCTCGCCCTATTGTTACCGGCTCCGGCCGCGGCGGGCAGCGCTTTCGCCCCTTGATTGACGATATTCAACTCAGCGGCGGCTCCGCTGATATCGCCGGTCGCGGCTTTGGCCATCCCCTTCGCGAAATGAGTAAGCGCATAAGTGACCGGAAGGTTCTTGTCCGGATCAGGCGCGTGTTCTATCTCATCCCATTTATGAAACCGAACTCGCAGGAGCGCTCCGGTAGACATGAAGGCGTCAAGCATCGGCGCCGATTTAACAAACGGCGTGAGATAAGATTCCAGTTTACCTGCCGCCTTCATTGATTCGGCTTGCTTGCCCTCCATCGCGGAAGCAACCGCAAGAAAGTGAAGGTTGTGGCTGTAGTACATCAGGGGGTACATCCCCTGAGCCTTCGTCGCCTGGATATATGCCTGATCGGCCTCCGCCGCATCCGCATTGCTCTTCGCCGCGGCCTCATAGTTTCCAGTTCGAATATAAATATGAGCCGGCATATGAACGAGGTGTCCCGCGGAGGGAACCAGTCCCGGCAAGTGCGGCGCATAAGCCAGCGCACGGCCTGGATCGGGTGACGCCTCGACGGCATGGATGTAGAAATGAATCGCGCCAATGTGGTTGGGATTGCGCTTCAGCACGGATTCAAGCGTCGCGATTATCTCATCGGTTCCCTCCGCGGGCTTGCCATCCGGCGTCCAGAGCTTCCAGGGTCGAAGCGCCATCGCGCTGTCGGCGAAGAGCGTAGCGGCATCGAGCTCGTCGGGAAACCTCTTCACCAACTCGCCCATTGCGTTTTTGTAACTGACCGCAAGCTTCTTATAATCGGGTTTCGCTTCGCCGGAATACCGCTTTGCCAGCGCTTCTATATAGCCGCGATCCAGAGCAATCTGTTTTGATGATCCCGATGTCGACTTCTTCTCGGCCGCCTTTATTGACTCGAGGGCTTTTTGAATTGCCGCATGCGCCTGCTTCTCTCGCTCGGCGTCCACGTCCATGTTGTAATTCGGCCCGACCGATAGAGCTACGCCCCAGTAAGCCATCGCCATATGCGGATCAAGTTCCGCGGCCCGTTTGAATGACCGCGTAGCCTCATCGTGGTTGAACGCATAGATAAAGGTCAGCCCTTGATCGAAGAACTTCTGGGCTTCGGCCGAGTTCGTATAGACCGCGTGGTGATGATTGCCCAGACCCGAGAATAGGGTTGCTGTTGGAGAAGTCTGATGTTCGTGCTCGTGCTGAGCATACGCGGCGGGAAATAGGATCAGAAGGAGAAGAAGCGGCGAGATAGTTCTCATATGAACACCTCGTGTGACGGCTTATTGTTCAGCCGTTCCCTTCACGATAAAGGAAATTGGAGCGGCTGCGCCGCCCTGCATCTTCAGCTTTGCAGTCAATATGATATGCCCGCCGTCATCTTCGGTAACGGCGGGATAATCCTTCGGCGATTCAGCGGATATAAGACTCAGCGGCGAGGCATGATTTGTGCCGCTGGTCTTAGTGCTCATCTTGTTGAGCTCTTGAAACGTGAACTTCGAATTCACGTCCGTGTCTACGGAAACAGGGCTCATCAGCAGAAAATCGCGGTTTGGGGAGATTCCCATATGATTTCCATCAACAGGATGCAACGCGTATCGCAGAGTATAAGCGCCGGGTTTTAGCGCCTGTCCGCGATAGTCTTTGGTTTGCTTCGGAATCACGATAACGCCTATGAGCGAGGATTCGACGATCTCGGTGTACAAGGCCGCGGAAACATCCGTTTTGGCTTGAGACGGAATGCCGTTTCGCAGCCAGACCTCGCACAGTACGCCGTCCTTTGTAGTAATCCGAAATCCCTTCGGTTCAAGCGCTGCCTTCACCGAATCCGATGCGGCCGAATCCGCGAAGGCATCGATCAATTCAACTTTGTTGCCGTCGGCCCAACTGGAAATCGAGGCCGACGTCAAGACGATAAGAAATGCAATACATCTGCGTAGCACGATTGACCTCCGATCCGAATCAGAAACAAGCCGCGATTTTCGTTACTTGGCTTCCGCGCTCTCGCTCTCAGCGGCCGCCTTGGCAACCTTGATTTCTCCATTGCCTGTGGCAGTGAGAATGTCGTTGCCTTCATAACGAACGACAACCTGAGTATCCTTTGGCGCGGCGCCGCCGTCGCTCGCCTTCGAAGCTTGCCAGCGGGTCAGCCAGCGCTGAACCGCGGTCTGCTGCATACCCGCCGGCGATGACATCCACTGCTGGTTCACGTTCACGATAAGCTTGTTTCCGTCCGTATCGAAGTCGCTTACCCGAGCGTCGAACTTCAAATCGCGTTCGACGTCATCGGCGCTCACATTTTCAGCTTTGACCTTGCGTCCTGTGTTAGCAGCATCGCCTCCGCCGCAAGCTGCCGCACAGATTAAACCGGCCAGCACGGCTATCACCGTTGCGCATTTAAGCGCGAGCGCCGGTCTCAGCAAACCGTCAGACATATGATGACCCCTCCAGGCTTGTATTAGACTGCTAAAGCACTTGCACTTTATCATTAAAGCCCGCCCTCAGGTCAATTCCGGGTCAGGCGAGAGTATCGGCTTCGATTCAAATAAGGTGCAACGCTCTCGACCGCTTGCAAATCAGAGTTGCGTTTGGCTCGATTCAAGATGGGGACTCGACTATTCTCTTCCCGAGGTGATTGAAAAATGAGAAAGCTCGCGCTGCTGCTGCTAATTCTTTCGCTTGCTCCAAAGATCGCCGGAGCCGACTCGATCGGAAAAATCATTGACCGATATAAAAAGGTCTCCGGCCGCGGCGTTGAGCTACTAACACAATCATCTCCGGAAGCATATCAGGCGAGGGCGGCGGCGCTTTCCGCTGCGTGACAGCCCGACCTGAACGCATTCGAATCGATTTCGAAATTTCCGGTCATCACATCACGGAGTGCTACAACGGGAAATCCGCCTGGAGACAAGATGAAAAAGGGCTTCGAACACTGTTGGGTTCAGAGGCCAGGAGCCTTCGCCTTCTCGCCGTCATACTCAATAGCCGCCTCCGAAATCTCTCCCGCGATAGAGTACTGCCCGTCGCTTCAGGCGCCGCCGAAGCCGAAGGAAAGCCGGCATCCTTTATCGAGCTTCAGTTGAATGAAACAAAGGCGAAGCTCTTCTTCGATTCGAAGGATGGCAGCCTCGTCAGGATCGAGCGCGACACGTCGGACGGTGGAGAGATCCTGTCCTATTCCGGTCAGCGAACAGTAGATCAAATTCTCGAGCCGTCCACGATTAGAATCCAGCGCGGTCAACATCAAATGGCAATCGCCTATGCGCGAGCGGAACACAATCAACCGATCGATGAGAGTATGTTCCGGTATCCTCAGATCGAAGGAGCGGCTCCGCTTCCGAATCTCGAGTCGATGATGAGATCCGTTATCGCCAATCAGGAGCATATTGAAGAACTGCGCGAGCGCTATACTTTTCGCGAAACCGAAACCGAGCGCAAGCTCGACCGCGACGGCCGGGTCAAAGAATCCGACACCCGCGTGTTTGAAGTCACTCCGATAGGCCGATCATTCGTTAAACGCCTCGTGAAAATCGGGGACAAAGACCTATCGCCTTCCGAGCTCGAGAAAGAAGATCAACGAGTTCAAAAGAGAATCGAAGAGATTCAAAAACGCGATCACAAACATAAGGAGCGCGCCGAAAAGGCAAATGAAAAAGGCGAGGACGACGAAGAGGAAAGCGATCGAATAACGATACTCAGTTTCCTTCGAATCAGCGAAATCACCTCCGTGCGACGGGAGATGTTTCGAGGACACGAAGTTGTTGCGTTCGATTTCGAGCCTAAGAAAGGGTTCAAGGCGAAGAGCCGGGCCGAGACCATAATCAACAAGCTGGCAGGCACGATATGGGTAGACGAGCAAGCGCTCCAGGTAGCGAGACTCGAAGCCCGCTTGACCGACTCGTTCAAATTCGGAGGCGGCCTCCTGGCGTCAATCCTGCCCTCGACCGCCTTTGTATTTGAACAAGAAAAAGTAGGCGGCGAGCTCTGGCTGCCGTCTCATACGGAAGCCAACCTTGCCGCGAAGATTTTTATTCTGGCCAAGCTCAATCGAAGCATGACTTCCGACTATAGCGAGTATAAAAAATACAAGATCGACAGCGAGTACAAATCCGGTTCTTCTGAACCAAAGAAGCCCCAGTTCCCCTGATCGATCGATGACTCGGTTTCGGTAGCACTCGGTTGAACGAACCAGCTTGAGCATGTAACATCGACGATGATGTTCTACTTTCCTACAAGCAGTTTTTCAGAGGCAATCGACCAATGAGAAGGGTATTCCTATTTCTATCTTTGCTGATAACAATGCTGGCAGGCGTCGGTTCGCCGAGGGGATTCATAAAGCGGGTCCACGCTCAGTTCCCGCAGGAAATCGGCGCCCAGCGCGCTCCTGCTATAGATGTCGACCGGAACGATTCTCTGTATCTTTTCATGAGCGCGGCTACCAGCCCGAATACCGTTCCCCACAGTCAGATCTTCTTCACGATTTCATCCGATGGCGGCGCTACGTTCGACAATCTTCCGAAGACCCTCAACCTTTCCAACTCTCGGGGAGAGGCATTTGGACCTGCGATCGTGGTGACCAAGGTCGGCAAGCCGAAGGTCTTTGCGGTCTATCAAGACAACTCGCCTGGTCCCACCCATGCGCACATCATCTTCTCGAAAAAGAGAACGAATTTCAGGGATCCGGTCGATCTCGCGCCGGGCGCCACCGGCTCGTTCTTTCCACGAGTCGCGCTTGATTCGACGGGCGCTACGAATATTGTCTGGGGAGACACCGCCAATCTGGGCAGGCATGTCACCTTTGTCAGGTATACGAGTTTCGATTTCAGCTTCGGAGCGCCTGCGCGGATTTCGACGGCTTCAGACGGCGCATTCAATCCCGATATCGCAATAGATTTGACCGACGCCATAAATGTCGTTTGGGAAGACACCGCGCCTAGCGAAGGATCGGGCGCCATTCAGAGCTCGATAATGTTCTCGCGATCGACCGATCACGGCCAGTCATTCTCAATGCCTCGACAGATCTCCAAAGGCCCCGGCAACGCTGCCGAGCCGCGGATAGCGGTGGATCAATCGAACGGGATTCACGTTACGTGGGCCGATCACAGCAGCGGAGACAACGAAGCTTATTACTCGAGATCTACGGATGCGGGCAATACTTTTTCCGCACCTCTCAATGTCTCAGCATCGCCCAACGCCGATATTCATAAACCGGTGCTTGCGATATTTCACGACAGAGTCTTTCTCTCATATGAAGATGACGCGGACCCCGTTCAGGAAGTATTTCTCGCCCGATCGAATGACGGAGGCGGGACGTTTTTGCGGCCGGTTCAGGTTTCTCACGCCGACCCGCGCCGGGGCCAAGGTCACAGCCCGGCAATGGTAGTCGACAGCCAGGGCAAACTTCACATCGTATGGATCGATAGCTCGGTATTGGGCCGCCAGGAAGGCATTCTCTTTTATAGCAACTCAGCGGACGGCCAGACATTCTCAAGCCAGAGGATGATCCTCGCGGCGCTCTGACCGATCAGCGTTAATAACGCATATCGATCGAGAGAGCGTTTGTTCGAGAGAGAGAGAGAGAGAGAGAGAGAGAGAGAGAGAGAGAGAGAGAGAGAGAGAGTTTGTTCCTGATTGATGTCGGGAAAATACGAGGGCGTCGAGGAGAACCAGAGGATGTCGAGAGGATGTCGCGGAGAACCGGAGGATGTCGCGAAGAACCGGAGGATCGCGAAGAATCAGAGGGGTATCGCGGAGAACCAGAGGTGGAGAACCAGAGGTTGAGAACCAGAGAATGTACTCTGATGCCTTCTGCATCCATAGGCCTACGTTACTGGGGGTAGCTATTACTGTTTGTAGCTATTACTTGCGCGTAGGGTAGCTATTAATTGATAATCAACCCCTCGCGCCCGTAGCTCAATTGGACAGAGCATCGGTCTTCGGAACCGAGGGTTGGGAGTTCGAGCCTCTCCGGGCGCACTTTTCTTTCAAGCACTTGCGACACTCAGCCTTCATTAACCGCGCGCTTTCTAGAGAAGGGCCAAGGCTCAAAGTACCGGGATATGGACTGCCAGACGACACCCCTTTCAAACCCAAGAACGCGCGGCGCCTGCCAGCTTCGTACGCGCCTGGCTGTTTAAGGAGTGGCATGGGGAGTTGGCGCGCGTTGATCGTAAGTGTAATGGCAACGTATTTCAAATTGACGCGGCTTGGGTTCCGAGGAAACTCTCCGGCGCTAACGAACGTCACTATGGTAAGCCAGGGCGGCCAAGCGTTAGTCTTCGCCGCGCAGCATCCCGCCTATGGTGAAGTAGTGCTGAAGGTGATCGACCGCATCAGCATAATGTGGCGACAGGCCTACAAATTCTTAACTTTGAACTTGGTTCGGTCTCCAAGAGTGCCGACAATAAGTGCCGACAATATTGAGGAGGACAGTGTTTGGAGTCGCTTACCAGCGGTCAAATCGAACCGCAGGTTCTCAGCCGGAGACGCATCGCAGGGGAGAAACAGAGGCCAATCGGGATTGAAAGATGAAAATCGCGGTCTGGCACAATTTGCCTAGTGGCGGTGGTAAGCGTGCGCTCTACTATCACGTTCGCGGTCTCGTCGAACGTGGGCACGAAATCACGTGCTGGAGCCTGGATACTGCGGACCAATCCTATCTTCCCTTGACTGAGTTTGCGCGCGAACATGTTGTCTCTTGGAGTCCCAGGAATGGCTCGCGCCAGCACACGGCCGGAGCTTGGGCTGACTACGATCAAGCTGTCAATGACATGCGCGCATATGACGAAGCATCTCGGCGCTGCGCCCGCGAAATTGAAGCGGGCGACTTCGATCTGCTCTTTGCCAACTCCGCACTCCCGTATCATGTGCCCTTTATCGTCCGCCACGTGCGCATGCCTAGATTGCTATATCTCCAAGAACCTTGTCGGAGCCTGTATGAAGCGGCGCCGATACTTCCCTGGGTCGCCGGTGCGGAAGAACACCTCGAGCGGGCTGACTCATTGGGACCAGAGCAGTTCAAGGTGGAATTCCCAAGGTTGCAAGCCCTGCGCTTACAAGCGATGCAGGAGTGGTCTAATGTTAGGGCGTGCGACGAGGTTCTGGTCAATTCTTATTTCAGCCGCGAGAGTTTATTGCGGGCCTACGGCATAGATTCAAAAGTATGCTATCTGGGAATTGACACATCTCTCTTCCGTGATCTCGCGCTTGATCGCGAACGCTTCGTTGTCGGGCTGGGTTCATTTTATTCGATCAAAGGAATTGATTTAGCAATCAAAGCGATGTCTTTGCTTTCGCAACCTCGTCCGCGCCTCATATGGATCTCGAATTCAGCAAGCAAGTCTTACGAAGAGGAAATGAATAAACTGGCTTGTTCGCTAGGCGTCGAGCTTACCGTTAAAGAAGCAATTCCAGATGCTGAACTGGTTACAATTCTCAACCGGGCAACCTTACTGCTTTACACATCAAGGCTTGAGCCTTTCGGTTTCGCGCCTCTCGAAGCCAACGCCTGCGGTCTACCAGTCGTCGCCGTAGCGGAAGGAGGCGTCCGAGAGACCATAAAGGATGGGGTCAACGGATTTCTGGTCGATCCTGAGCCGGCTGCGATAGCCCGAGCCGCGACTCGACTTCTCCAGAATCCTGATTTGGCCAGACAGATCGGTCAGCAGGCGGCCGCCCATGTCCGGCAGGTATGGAATGTGGAGAGCAGCGTGGATCGTCTTGAGGCTCGCTTGCTGGAGGTTGTTTCAAGGCAGCCAAATCGCGCGAAACTTAACAGGAAAAAAAGAGGGACCAGTCCTAACCGGGGAGCATGCACAATAATTGCGAAAAACTATCTTGCTCTTGCCAGAACGTTGGCACAGTCTTTCTTGTCCTTCCATCCTGACAACAAGCTCTACGTACTGATCGTTGATGAATTCGAGGCCTGCCTCAACCCCGCGGAGGAATGTTTTGAGACGATAAGTCTGAGTGATTTGGAGATTCCAAACCTCCCTAGTTTCTGCTTTAAATATGATATTAAGGAGTTATGCACCGCGGCCAAGCCATATTTATTGGACTATCTGATTCGCAATAAAAGTATTGAGGAAATACTCTACATCGATCCCGACGTTCTCATCACCGCGCCACTGAAGCAACTTTATGAGGAGCTGGAAATCTACGATATTGTCCTTACCCCCCACTTGGACACAGACTATCCCGATGACGGGTTGCTGCCTGACGATGGGTACATCTTGAGAGCCGGGGTATTTAACCTGGGTTTCATAGGAATCAATTCAAGTGAAAATGCGGCGTCCTTTCTGAGTTGGTGGAAAAACAAGTTGTATAACGACTGTGTGGTCGACGTGCCGAATGGCTATTTCCTCGACCAAAAGTTTATCGACTTTGCGCCGATTTTTTTTGAAAATCTTTTCGTTGAAAAAGATGCCGGCTACAACGTGGCCTATTGGAACCTGCATAGCCGCGAGATCAGCAGGGACAACGGAACCTGGTTGTGTAACGGGCGTCCAATGTATTTCTTTCATTTCAGCGGCTTCAATCTTGAGAGCTCTGAAATATCAGATTATATTCCAAGTAATATCTCACGACATCGCTTTTCCAATCGGCCCGACCTTGGGCCGCTCTTCGACGAATATAAGCAGATGCTTGTCCGAAATAGTCACAGGACGGCCAGGACATGGCGATACACTTTTGCGTATTTCACAACTGGAGAAGCCATTCCGCCTGAACTGAGGATTCAGTATCGCAATTCTCCTTCGAAGTGGCTATCGTATGGCAACCCCTTCAACTCGAAAAGCCTCAAAGACGGAGCTAACCCGCGGAACATACCCAAAGCAACAGAAGTCCTATTAGAATCAAAAGCCGAACACACGGAGTCAAGAGCAGGTGGATCAACCCTTATCGCGTATTTAAGGGCGGAAGAGGAACTAAACAGAATTCGTAGTTCCAGAGCCTGGCGCTGGGTGTCGCGTTACGGCCGTTTCAAGTATCGCTTTCTCATACCGGTTTATGATCTTCTTCGCCGCCCATTGAGAAAGAAGGCGAAATTGAATCAAGAGAAATCCTAAACCAATAATCGTAAATGAGGACCGGCAGACTGGTTTTACTAATACTCCACTACGCGGAATTTGATCATCATCTCTGCGAGACTTCACTATAGCGTCTCGTACGCCATCACGTCCCGGCGAGAGAGAATGAACATCCTGAGTGCTCATCTGGTCAGCATCGCGAGGCCGATCAAGGCGAAGAGCATGCGATACCGTCGTTGCATCCATAACGCGATCTCGAATCCCATAGTGGTGGCGGATTGGAAATATCAAAGTTTGATATTATTGCGTCCTCGCCTATACTAAAGCTGTCTGATAAATAAAACCGAATTTCAAAGGACTATGAGTATGAACGTGTCATTGACTCCAGAACTGGAGAAGCTCGTGAGCGACCAGGTGAAAAGCGGGCGTTACAAGTCGGCCAGTGAGGTGGTGCGCGAGGGATTGCGGCTAATCCGCGTCCGAGAAGAAAAGCTCCAAGTACTTCGACGCGAGATTGTCAAGGGCGTGAAATCATTGGAGCGGGGAGAGGGAATCGAATACCACTCGGTGAAAGAGCTGTTTGATGACGTGGAATCTGAAGCAGGTAAGAAGTCAAAACGAGCACAAACGAGTAAACGGATAAAATGAAGGGCAGACTTGTCGTCTCGCCCGAGGCCCGATCAGACCTCGTTGAGATTTGGAGGTATTTGGGAGGCCTAAGTAGTAGGGCAACAGGTCGAGTAATGCAGGAAATCCGGGCACGATTTCAGATGCTCATAGATTACCGAGCAATCATTTCTGGTCGGGGATTTTACAGTCGACCGAAGTCCAAGCATTTTCTTCCAGGTTCTTATTAAACGGAGGGCCTGAGTGCTCATCTGGCCAGCATCGCGAGGCCGATCAACGCGAAGAGCAAGCGATACCGTCGTTGCATCCATAACGCGGTCTCGAATCCCAATCCACGCCGGAGCGCTCGCAGAGACCAGGCGACATGCAAAGGCCACAGGACAATGCTCCAAAGCAGCAGCCTTGGCAGGATGCCAAGTGCGGCTAAGCCGGCGAGTATCGCATAAGCGGCCGTAAACGTGAACAGGCTCGCGAGAAACGCTCGGCGGCGCCCGAACATTACGGCACTGGTGCGAATCCCGTTGAGAAGATCACCTTCGTAGTCACGCACCTCCTGGTTGAGATGGCCGGCGCCAAAAACCAAACCAAAGAAGAGACTGATCATGAGACCGCGTGCGTCGAGGGGATGGGATAAGGTGTAACCAAGCAAAAAGTGCAACGCGCCTCCGAGCAGGTGATTGATCGACGCCACGATTGGCGTGCTCTTGCCGAACCTCGGCGAAGACGAGTACAGAACGCTAAGAGCTGCGATCGCGGCGCCAAGCAGTACGGCCGGGCGGCCGACGGCAACGAAAGCAACATTCGCGAAGATGAGGAGAGCGGTTGCGACGCACGCGACCTGACGCCTGCTAATGCTCAGCCGAGCAAAAACGCGTGTTGACCTCCGCGGATCACGAATGTCACTGCTGTGCCCAGCCCAGTCATTGAAGACAAAGACGTGGGCCGTGAGCGCTAGGCTGCCGATGAGTAGAAAACCTAGGCGTATCACGCCGGGCCGGTTGAGGCTGAAGCCGCCGAGGAAGCCGCCGAGAATCGGCGAGGCTTGAAGGACGAGAACCTCCAGAGATCGAGTAGACGCAAGGTGTTGTATGGCGCGCGCGTACTGCCGAAAAGACGATTGAGAAGTCATTGTAATGGCTGATGAGGCTGTCCGGTTTCGACACGAGCTGCTTCGTAAAGCCGGAGCCATAGTGCGTAACCAAAATCCTCGGACCAATAAAACCGAGGTACAGTCGCGCTCAGATCGTTATGGTAGAGCAGCGGCGGCGAGCGCCGAAGCCGGGCAAAGTCATCGCTGCCAATGCTCACAAGTAGATTGCCAATCGCCTTTCGTGCGTTCGCGTCCGGCGGCGACGTCATGGTTTCCAGGAATGGGGTTTCGGCGAGCAGGCGCACCGCCTCGCTCCATATCTCCTGTCCCGCGGCGGGAAGCGCCAGCCGCTCGGTTGGCAGAGGAATTGGGCAACCAAGCTGCCGCAACTGGGCGCTGCGGAGATAGGGCACCAGAGGAGCTTTTTTGTAGTAAACCCAGAGATTGCTATCCCCAAACGAGCGTTGGAGTGCTTTGCAAAGGTTCCGCGAGGCAGGAGGATCAAATTCGCGGAGCATCAAATACACGTGCATATTAATGGCGATGTCCGGGGGATTTGGATCGCTTCCGGGATCTATACACTGATATTGGTTTTGTGGGGCGAGCCAGGTGCGGTATAAGCCCCTCGCGTCGCGATAATGAGCAAGCTCTCCCAGCATGAGTTGCAGCATGACTTGCCGTTGGGGGTCACCAGCGCCATAACCCGCGATTCTCCCAGCTATTCTCCATGCCAAAGCAGTGTCGTCAGCGTCCGGAGTAATGACACATCCCAGCGTCCCAATATTCGGTCCCCCGGGTAGCCCCTCCGGCAAACCCTCGGGCAAACCCTCGGGCAAACCCTCGGGCAAACCATGATAGCGAACTAATCCATTGCTTTCGATCTGTGCCGCGAGATGCCGGCGGGCGCGCTCCACCACATCGTCGAGACTTCGCTGGCGTGCTACTGGCGAGAGTAAATCCACTAGCATTGAAGTCAGATACGTGTTCATTTCCTGCCGCGGAGCCTCGTAGCGAAGGTCCTTCGTATATGACGTCAGCCAAAAACCGTACCGGGACTGCCGTGCCCGCAACAACATCGCCGCGTGCGCTGCCATCGCATCCAACTCAGGCACTGTTTCAAGCCCTGACCCAGACTGCCGCGGCATCGTATTGGGCTTCCCGCGAGACTCCTGTCCGATCACGAATACGCGCTGCTCACCAACAATGCGGATATCGCTGCCTGGCTCGATGCGAAGAGCGACCTGTAGTACGCGCTCGCCCGGCGAGACACCCCGCGTGTTGGCTGATACGCGCCAGCCCGACGGCGAAAGGGTGTGCATCGCTTTATTGACATCATCTCGCGATAGAAAGGCCTGGGTCGAGCCGATCAATATCCCGTCGATCAACATCAACAGTTGCGTAGGCGTACGTCCACAGGTGAGCGTCCATCCTTCAATCATCTCGCCGTCTTCCAGGACAGGGACATCTCCGATGCCGGGAAGCAGTGTCGGCCCAACACGATCAATCGAGCCCCTCGCGTCGCACAGAATCTCCCCGCGCGCACGTGGATGACGCAATTCGGTGAGGAACGGAACGTTGCCTGGATCCCATGCACCGCTCATCGATGCGGGGTTTCCAGCGAAGATGCGTGCGTCACTCGCCCCCGTGTACCAGAAAGCTCCGACCGTCTGCACACCGATCGACGCCGCCATCGCCGCCGTCATCGTGCTGCTGAGCAGAACGCGTGTAGCTCCGCGTGTAATTGAGCCCGTGACTAGAGGAAAGGGTGCGAGGATCCACACCAGAATCGGCAAAAGGTCGGTTAGCCAACGCGGACCCCATGACGCTCCGGCGCGCCAGTCCGCCTGAGAGTAAAGTATGAACTGGGCGGCGACAGCAAAACTGAGAGCTGCCGCGAGACCTCTCGAGCTTGGCGCCCGGAGGCGTTGAATCAGCCCCACCGGAATGAAGACAAGGAACGGCGAAAAGACCAGCAGGCCGCGCGCCGGGCTGACTAGCAACCCGGCCATTCCTGACAAGGTCAGTCGGACGAATTCTTTATGAGGGGCCAATCCGTATCCGCCGGCAAGGTTGCCGATAAAGTTCAGGTTGTAGTACAGGAGTGCCGCCAAGGGGACCACGGCGCCGGCAAGGAGCCAGAGGGCGCTACGCGTGCGACTCCAAACGGCGCTGCGGCCGCTGTTCCAAACGGCGCTGCGGCCGCTGTTCCAAGCGGCGCTGCGACCTCTGTTCCAAATAACGAAAAGTACGATCGCACCGGCAATCAGTGCGTCCGGCGGGCGATTCGCCGCCATGAAAACACACACGGCGCCGAGCAGCGCAGTGCGCATGGGTGAGGCAGGGGCCGGCTCCCCAGGGTTGACCAGCAGCAACGACAGCGCGATCAGGAGTTCTCCCGATCCGTGCTGCCAGAGCGCCTGGCTGGAGATCATCCATGTATTGGTCCCGAAGGCAAATACTAAGGCGAGCGGGAGGCTCCACCGGTTGCAGTCGCGACGCAGCACCAGAAACATGAGGACACTTGCGATCGATGCAAGAAACGACGCCGAGATCTTCTCCATCAATACCGCCACGCGATCAATCCGCGGCTGCTCCCAACCCTTTTTGTTGAGCCAGACAACGGCGGGAAGATAGAGTGGGGATACGAGCAATGGCGTCGCGACCGGATACAAGGAAGCGAGCTGATTCCGGTGTGTGCGGACCATCCAATACGCCCATGGATCGAAGTAGTTGACTTGGCCGTCAGCACCCGCTATCCGATTCTTCTCTGGAATCATTGAATGACCATGCGCAACCAGACGCGCGTTCGCGTCAAGATCGAGCGTGCGATTATGCCAGAGAATCAGCGGCAGGTATCGAGCGGGCAGCGTGTCCCCCGCGCCTATCTGCCGCAGGTTCGCGTTGTAGACTATGAAACAGCATAAGCCCAGCAGGATCGGCGCTTTCAAAGATTGCATGTAAACGCGGACCGATCTTGTGGATGATGGCACATGGCAAGCGGGCGAGGTCAACTTCCCACCTTCTCAGGTACTGTTAGGCCTTGGATAAATGTCACCGCAAAACTATACTACGACAATTGATTTGTATCTCTGAAACTGCAAGCTATCAAACTGCCCTGAGGTTGTCTAGTAGGCCGACCTCAGCGAGACATACTGTCGTGAAGTGCTTTCTTGAGTTCACCCGATCGTTTGGGAATTAAAATTATGAAATGGAAATTGCATTAAACCGCTGAGCCTTCGGATACCTCCAGATATCATCTGTGGAGATACAATCAACATTACTCTGTAAAGCAGATTAGCGACTTCAATTATGAAACGTAGAGCTCTAATTACAGGAATCACCGGACAGGATGGTTCATACTTAGCAGAGTTGCTCCTCGAATATGGATACGAGGTCCATGGTACAGTTCGACGAGTTGCCCTGGAAGATCCCGAGCACAGGCTCTGGCGCATACGACATATACTCGCGGATGTAATTCTTCATGCCGCTTCCCTTGAGAGCTATCCAAGCCTACATAGGGTCCTATCATTGGTGAAGCCTGATGAGGTTTATCATTTAGCGGCCCAGAGTTTTGTTAGCTACTCTTTCGAGGACGAATTCTCTACATTTAATACGAATATTAATGGCACCCATTATCTATTGTCTTCACTTTATGAGGTTTGTCCAGGATCACGCTTTTATTTTGCGGGTTCCAGCGAGATGTTTGGTGAATCGGAGACAAGCCCTCAAGATGAACGGACGTCATTCCAGCCACGTTCAGCATATGGGATATCTAAAGTTGCGGGTTTTTACTTAACTCGCCACTACCGAGAAGCAAGGAGGATGCACGCCTCAAGCGGAATCTTATTCAACCATGAAGGCCCGCGAAGAGGATTTGAGTTTGTAACACGTAAAATCTCCTCTCATGCAGCTAAAATAAAGCTTGGGTATACAAAAGAGCTTAGGCTTGGAAATCTGGAGGCAGCTAGAGATTGGGGGGACGCACGGAGATACGTTCGGGCCATGTGGCTCATGCTTCAACAGGATGAACCTGATGATTATGTAATCGCCACCGGTGAAACACACTCAGTACGTGAATTTCTCGATGCAGCCTTTAGCTACGTCGGACTTGACTACAACAGTTATGTGGTAATAGATCCAACCCTGTATAGGCCCGCCGAAGTAAATCTCTTAAAAGGTAATTGTTCAAAAGCAAAGTCAAGATTGGGATGGAGCTACGACTATTCTTTCACCGACCTGGTTCGTGAAATGGTCGAGGCGGATTTAAGTCATTATCAAAAGGCAAACCGTTAAGCTACCTGACATTGAAAGCCGTCTGGCGAGTTTGATTGAAGGCGATACGGCAGTCGCCAGAGATGTCCTTGCTCGATTTTGTGCTTAATGAGATCCACTCTGAGCGAACGGCTGTGGAAATATGGCGGCAAGGATTCTCACCGATTAGCAGCCGCGGACGAAGTAAATCGGAAATAAGCGGCTTGTTAATGAAGTCAGTCGCAGTAATGATTCGCATTATTGGTTTGCCCGCGTGGTTATTAGTGCTACGGTTTTCTGAACATTACTGATCGGCTATCAGGTACCTTTTTTTGATGCGAGGTTGGATAACCTAACGGTGATCAGTCTCAATCGGTCCCGATTGGCGTCCAAGCCTCAATCCCGCTCTTGTAGTTCCGTTGCCTTTTATCGGCCCTGGCCTGTCTCTCCTGTAAACATGAATATCGGCGGTTGGCGGCGCCTGTTAGGAGGCTATTCTTGCACTCTTGCGTTTTTCACACCTCTGGCGCGCCGTTGCCACAGCAATGCGAACCATCCGAACAGAACGAGGGCCGCCATGCCGAGCGACACCCCGGCGCCTGAGTTCCAAGAAAAGGACAGCGGGCTTGTACGAACATCAGCCTGCACGTAGTCCAATCGATAGTACGACTGGCGGTAATCTCGATCCTGTGCCGTGATCTGAATATCCGGATCGCGCGGAATCAGACAATTTACAAGATAGGCCGCAATCGCGCTTTGGTGCCGGTTTTCGAAAACGAGTCTTCGGCTCGCGCCGCCGCGGGGGATATCAGCAGTGAACTCGAGTTGAATCTCACCCATTCCCTGCTTCATTTCCTCGATTCTCGCGAACTCCGACGAGACAATTCGGAGCTGCAGTCGATTGCCGTCAACCGTAAGCGACAGATCGCCAAGCACGTGGTTCGCATACGCCTGTCGCTCTGCTTCTGAGATGACGCTATCCGCATCGGTGTCGATGCCGGCGAGCACGATGGGAAACACCGCAACGCCAGGTGTCAGACGAACCCGCGCCTCAACGCGATCTTTTTCGAGCGAGATAGTTGTGGCCTGCAAATACTCATCCAGCCTGTGCGCGGAGGCAGTCGTTCCGAACCACAGAAGAATCGCGCCCGCCGCGGCCAGCCTCGTTCTCATCTCGCTTTGGGCCTCCGTCCGTAGTCATTCGTCGGATCGCGATACATGGTATGGACGTGCATAGAGACATCGCCGCCCAGCCGCTGGGGCGCGTACTCAATGACGAGATGCGGTCCCTGAATTCGGTAGTAGGCAGTTATGTTGCTCCCCGGAGCAACGGTGGTCGGGCCACTCCAGGCAAACCAGGTATCCTTGATCTCGGCCTTAAGCTCGGCCATTCGGACCCTCGCCGCGCGATCGTGAGCTATGCCGGCCCACTCCGATATGACATCGAGCAGCATCGCGCGTTGCTGCTCATTCATGTTGGAAGCATTGAGGCCTTCAGGCTGGATGGTCTTGCCATCCTGCCCGGGCCCAAGAACAAGATCCGCCAGGCCGTAGCCAAGAATGGCTTTTTTCCGCTGGTTCTCGTCCAGTGCGTTCAGAAGGGTCATGGCCTTATCGCTCTCCTGACCAAGGGGGCGCACGGTCTTGCCGTTGAGTTTGTCGAGAGCGGGTTGGGCGCCGGTCAACGTCGGCGTGAGAATGCCGCGTTCGCCGGCGAGGGTGATGTTGAGCGCCAGATGGTGGCCTCCAAACTGCACCATCCATGGTTCTTTTTCGGACGGCCTCCCAAGGATCGAAAGGTAGAAGAGATCCTTGCCGAACATCGGCGTGTTCCCTCCTCTGCTCTTGAGAAGCTCGTCACCTTCCATGATTTCCTGAACCTTCTGGAAACCCCTGCGGCTAAGCGCGGAGGAAATCAGAGCCAGCGCCGCGGATCGCTGCGCCGCGTTCAGTTCTCCCATGCTGAGACCCGCCCGGCGCACCATTGTAGTCGGAAGGTTGGACCAGCGGACCCGCTGCGCTTCGTCGTCAAAAGCGAACAGCACGTTCCCCCGCTGCTTCTGATCGAGTGTGGCAAGGAAATTATTCGCGGCGCTGACAATTCGAGAGGTCTCTGTTTGCGCCGCGGGATCACTCACAGGCAAACACATAAAAGCCAATGCAAAGATGCTCGCGGCTGCTCTTATTGAAAAAGCCCTCATTGCCTCTTCTCCTTTCCTGCCCCTCAGCCGACTGCCTCTACACCTGCGTCCCCCCGAATTTCGGCGCCCCGCACCAATCCCCGACTGTTCAACTCCCGGTTTGACTGCGTACTTTCGGGCGGCGCGTGCAAAGGCACGCGGGCCTTTACGGCGTCGCACGGCCTACCTTGTAAGTTAGCAGCCGCCCGGCGATCGGGTCACCGCAGGTGCTTGTTGAAAAACTCAAGCGTGCGTGTCCATGCCTGTTTGGCTGCGGTTTCGTCATAGCGCGGCGTCGTGTCGTTGTGGAAGCCGTGTTGTGTACCGTCATACATATGGAGCGAATACGTCTTTTTGTTGGCCTTGAGCGCTGTTTCATAGTTCGCGATCCCTGCGTTGACGCCCTGGTCATTGCCCGCGTAGTGCAGCAGCAGCGGCGCGGAAATCTTAGGGACATCGTCCGCGCCCGGCTGGCGACCATAGAACGCAGCCCCGGCGTTCAGATCAGCGCCCAGGCGCACCGCCAACTGATTGACCATCCCGCCGCCAAAACAAAATCCGACGGCGCCCAGTTTGCCGGTGGAATCGGGACGCGCTTTGAGCCACCTTGCAGCCGCCACGAAGTCTTCAGTCATCTTCTTGCCATCCACGGTCCGGAAAGCCGCGGCTCCTTTTTCGTCGCTGCCGGGGTAGCCGCCGACCGACGTCAACCCGTCGGGCGCGTAGGCTATGAAATTAGCGAGCGCGAGGCGACGCGCTACGTCTTCGATGTAGGGATTGAGTCCGCGGTTCTCGTGTATGACAAGCACGACGGGCAGTTTTTTCCCTTGTGCCGGACGGACCAGATATCCCTTAATCGAGCCGTTCCCGGCCGGGGATTGCACGACTTCGTATCCCGCTTTTATGCGTTTGTCCTCGGGCGGGACCTGCTGCGCCCAGGCATAGTTGGGTTTCATACTCTTAAAGATGGCCGCGACGGTCAGTCCGCCAACCGCAAACTTACCGGCGCGGTCGAGGAAGGTGCGACGGTCGATGTCGCCGTGCTGGTATTCGTGAAACAGGTCTAACAACTCCTGCGGATAATCGGATGCCGTTTTACGTTGTTCCATTGATTTCTCCTCGCATGGGATTAGCGGCGCGTTGATTCTCCTACATCGCTGGTGAATACGGAAGAGCGCCGGTACAAACAGAGCGCCGGTACCGGCGACCGAAAACGGGGTAATCGATAAGCGCAAGCGATCGGCTGCGGTCAATATGTAGGATGGGTTTTACAGAACCTCGGCTAATATGAGTGACGGAGCAAAGCGTCGCTCCTGACCACATTTCAGTTTTAGCAGCGTGGGCCGCATACGACGCCACCTCTCTATAATAAGGCGTGAGATCAACAATCTGGGGCTAGGGAGCAATGATAACTAGGATTGCTTAGCCGATTTCATAGCCGAAGCCACGCATCCTGAATGACACTTCAGCGAAGAGAATTTCACTCACCGAAAAGGCACCCACATCTGCTCACTACCGCAAGCAAATGTTCGGTCAATGGCGCGTGTTATTAGATCCAGGGAATGAGGCATTGAATTGGTTCACTACTTCCCCGGCGGCGTCGCGTATGGCTCCATCAACATTCGCTTCAACGATATCGCAAAGCCTGTAAACAGCCTCGCGCGCCAGACCTTCCTTTACGTTGAGAAGAAGCGAGTCTTTGCTGGTGTTGAACGCCTCGTGATGGTTTGCGTCGCGGTTCATCTTGGAGATATTCGAGCGCGACCTAAGCCAAACCTCATACTCTTCGGCAGCCAGAACGCTATCGTAGGGACCGTAGCCGACCATCACTTTCATGATTATCGGCGTGCACTCGAGCATCAGAATAAGGAGAGTGATGAACTTTCCCGCCCACCATACGGTGCTCGATTCAGCAGCCAGCTCGCTCAGCGCTGTGAGGCTTTCCAGAAAAGTTTGGTCGTGCTTGCCGCTCTGATTGCGGATGCCTTCAATCTCTCCGCGCTTCTTGTTAATCTCGTCGTTTATGGACCTTTCAAAACTCTGGTAGCTCTGCTCTATTTTGGAAAGCTCATTTCGAATTGCACCTGCCACTGGGCCGTCTCCCTTTCGGTGTCCGCGGCGTCCATCCAGTTCGTCAATAAGCTCGTTCCGAACTTTCTCGCCCTCTTGCCGTCTCGCCTCCCTTTTCTCGTCCAGGATTTGAATCGATCTCTCGAGTTCCTTAACCTTGGCGTCTCGCTCCCCTGTGTTTTTATCGGCGATACGCGTTTTTATCTCCGGCTCGAAGTATCTCAATTCGAGCGGCGTGCTGATCACGTAAGAGATCAGGAATGCCAAGAGAAGGCGCGGCGTGAGCTTGCCTAATTCCCACCCCCAGAGCCTAAGCCGTTTGAACAGCGGCAGGTCCGGATCGATTTCCTTCTTACGAATGGTTGAGATAATGAAGCGGTCGACTGTAAAGATGAACGCTCCCCACAACAGACCGACCAGGGCGGCCAGCCATACGGACTGGAATCCCAGGTACAACGCATAACTGCTTGAAAACGTGGCAAAGACGGCGGTCAGAAGAACAAACATGCCGATCATCGCGTACTTGGAGCGCTCGCCGAAGCACTCGTCCTGATCGAGTATTCTTCGGTTCGCGCCGGAACACACAATGCAGAATTCAGTGATGGGACTTGGGGCGATTTCTTTGCTCATAGTAGTCTTATCCTGTACGGTGGTTGGGCAAATTGGTGGCGCTTCAGCCTGACAAAGAGCGATTTATTCAGTGGCGTAAAGCCAAAGCGATTTAGAGAAGCAAAAGTCGCGCGATCGCGCTGTGGAATCGGTCGCCGCCTTCGTTTCGACTCGGAGCCAACGGACGCGGCCCAGTCAGCGGGAGATGGGCAGTCGTCAAAGTCATCAGCCGCCAACGCCCTCTTGAGCAGCAAGGCTGCTCGGAAAAACGTTCTTTCCAAGATTTCGGTCATTGCGCTGAGGCAAGGCCCCGATCGAACGTAAAGCTCATCCTGACCGCAGAAGCCATCATCGCTAGTTGCGGGAAACTCCGCGCTCACGCACAAGATCTCCGCGCATATCACCGCGAGCGCGAATCGGTCAGCCCGAGCTCTCCATGTAAACCTGCCGTCAGAGACGCCTTTGCCGGCCACAAATGGAGCGATGTAGCCATACGTTCCGCGGCGAAGACAGCCTGGCGCTGGAAGCTCGGCGCGAAACATGCCCTCCCAATCAACCAGATGAACCTGGCCGTTGGCCGCGTCCACTAGGACATTGCCACCGGATAGATCGCGATGAGAGATGTCTTGACCCTCAAGCCACTGGATCTCTTGAGAGAGGCTCCGAACCAGCGCAAGCCTTTGGTTGACAGGCAAGTACTGCCGGCCATGCTGAACGTCGCTTCGGAACGTACTCCAATCGACGCCCGCGGCTGCCGGCATCAGGATTGAATTATGGATCCAAGCCGGCAGCGGCGAGTCGCGAAGCGCGGCGGCGGAAACGGCGCCGGCGTCGAGCACGCGGCGCATGTAGCCTGCTTCGAAGCCGGGATGATGAGGTATTAATGACTTGATAGCGCGGCTGTGTTCGGCCTGAAAAGCGCCGTCGGCGAACACTTTTTTGATCGCCCACAGTGAATCGCCTTTGTCCCGAAAAAAGACCACGGCTGAGCGATCGCTCAGAATGGAGAGCGGCTCTCCAGATAACACATCGGCCGCTACCGGCGCCAGATCGAGGTGCTCAACCGTTATGAAGTCCCCCGTTTCAAGCCATTCTTTTAGGAAGTCCGCGATCAATCTTCACCGCCTCGAGTCTGGCCAGCACAGCTTGCCGAAATCAATGTCCGAATCATTAGTGACGGCATGCCGACAAAAATTTCGTGGAATTGAGAAGTCGCGGTCTTTTTTCTATGAACCGGCCCGGATGCCTTCGAGCTAGAGCGACATCGTGACAGAATCAGTCGAATTCTCATGAAATTTTTTCAGCGCTACGCACACTCATGAAACGAGCGGCGCCGACTGCGAGACTTTCATCGAGTACAGGCCGCACAGGAGACCATCAAAAGGAGAAAATAATGCGCGATGACGACAAAATAAGAATTCTGTTTCTGGCGGCCAATCCCACCAACGTGAAGTTTCAGCCGCGTTTGGACCGAGAGGTCAAGGAAATTCGTAGGAAGATTCAAGCGAGCGGCTACGGAAACCGCTTCCAGCTTATCCCGGAGTGGGCAGTTACCTCAGATGACTTGCAGGCAGCTTTGCTAGAGCACAAGCCTCATATCCTTCACTTCAGCGGCCACGGCAGTAAGAAGGCCGGTATAATTCTGGAGGATGCGCAGGGGAAATGCTTCTTCCTCGACAAGAATGCCTTCGCCGATGTGCTCCGAGTGCTCAAGGACAACATCCGAATCGTCGTGTTGAACGCCTGCTACTCGACGGATCAAGCCAGCTATCTTACCGACATAATTGACTTCACTATCGGGATGGGGAAAGCGATCGGCGACGATGCGGCGAGGACGTTCGCGGCTCATTTCTATCAAGCACTGGCATGGGGCCGATCCATCGAGGACGCGTTCAAGCTCGGGCAAGGCCAGATTGATCTTTCCAGAATCCCGGCGTCTGGCTGTCCGCAACTGCTGGTGCGACACGGCGTGGATCGGACAAAACCCCTCCTTGTCAAACTTGAGTCTGGATCTGGAAAGTCTCAGAAAAGAGCCCAACGTCCTGGCGAACGGCCCGGAGCGTCGACGCCCGCAACTAAGAACGAGGGTAAGGTTCAGGTTAAGGACGCGACCATCCGCGACATTAACTTAAATGTAGGGTCAGGCACGATGACGAAGCCGTGAACTGTTGGCTGAGTGGCCAGAGACCGTTTGGGAGAGATACCAGGAGAATAGACTGCTATGGAATGCCCTCGCTGCAAACGTGACCTTCAAGACCGAGCAGATTGCCCAGATTGCGGCTGGACTTGGCAATTCACAGAAGATGACAGGGACAGCCCCCTGCCGGGAGCAGACGCGCCAAGCCTTGAGCACAAGATTGTAGAAGTTCCGGGCTCCGCGCCGGGTGTGGATGTGTATGCTCAGGAAGTTACCGGCTCGTCTGATTCGGAACTCACACCAGAACCGAACCGGAATACGGCAAAAGTAGATGTAAAGCGTTCGACGGTTCGAGATATACACGTCCATGTCGGTCATTCGAACGAGCCGAAGGAGTCCCATTCGCTTTACAACGACACATACGAACTTCTCCCGCATTGCAGCGATCCCATAGAAATAATCCGCAATGACCTGGATCCTTACCTGCGGGAGATGAAGAACGGCAGGCGTCTCCTTCTCATTGCTTGCGCTAATGCGGACCTTGCTTTTGACGCGGCGAAAGCGCTCGTAGATAGGGTTGGAATCAACGATCAGAAACGCAAGCGCGGCTTTGACATAGAGGAAGGTTTTCAACCGGACGAAAGCAGCACGCTTGAACACCTGTTGCCCGACAACGGTGATCGCGATCAGCGAAAGCCGGTCGCGGTCGTCGTCTACTCCCTGAGCAGACCCGGCGAGGCATTCGTTAGATACTTGCTGCGGAACAAGATCTCTCGCGAACGACTGGAGATGAAATCCGTTTCTCTGCTCTTCATTGTAAAGCCCACTTTCCTTGAGGGGCTGACGAGCGAAGGAGCGCTGCCGAAAGCCAGCGGTTGTAGAATCTCCTACCTGCGATACCTGCTAAGGTCACACGCAGGTGCATTGAAAGCTGGCGGGGTCGATTGGGACGTTCTGGAGCGTAGGATAAGAGCGCAGAGCGAAAAAGGACTGTGGGACAGAGAAGAAGCCCGGCTCTGCGGTGAGGTAAAACAGCATTTGGACCAAGGGACACTCGTGAGTGAGGTTGAGGACCGTGAGAAGAGGCCGCGTCGTCCGCCGATAAGACCCGAGGTCGCCTTCAAAGATGACCAACAAATTCAAAAGACTGTACTGTTTGTCGCCACCTACTTCACTAGCGTTACGCCCGCTGAGTTCTGCAGCGTTACGCCCGCTGAGTTCTGCGAGTTGGTTGCCGCGCTCCTGCCCGATCGCGACATTTCCGCCGATGTCCGATCGGTGGATGCTTCAGCAAGCGAGAGGGGCCTGTTCGGTCCGCGGCCCGCAATCGAACTCTGGCGCGAGTACCAGGACAGCTTTATCTCGGAGCACCTTCGAGAGACCCCCGCGGAATCGGATATTACCCTAGTGGTTGACTTCGTCGGAACGGACGATAGGGCATTAATGCGACGCTATCTCGACTCGTTTCGACAAAATTATGTGAAGGATCAGTTCACCACATTACTACACAAAGGATTCCTTTTTCATCGGTCCCAAAGGGTGACCGGTAAAATGATTGCGCTTGCGGCGCGCTACTCTGACCAGTATCAGGACGAGTTCGGGAGAGAATGGTTGGTCGACTTGATCAAGGGGCTTCATGATCGCGTGAACTCTGACGCGAGAGCGCCGGAATCGTCGGGCGTATTCTGCTTGCTCGACCGGGTTCCTTTCAATAGACGGGGATGGGGCTACTCGCGCGTCGCCGAGTTGCTGCGGGAGCTAATGAGATCTTCACAAACGGCCGATATGGTAAACAGATGCCTTTCTGACCTAATGAGATTAGGTCGCCACGAGGCAGTGCTAAATGTGATCAAGCGACTTCGGTTCGCCTCCGAGCGCGAGTTCGACGTGCTCTATTGGCTAAAGCAATTGCTCGAGCGCGGAACCGAATCCATCAGACAGCAGGCGTTCAACTACCTTAACGGCACCGTCCTCCAATCGGATGGAAAGATTCAGAAGACCCTTGATAGGCTAACGGCTTGGTTGCCCGATCCAGACCCGCAGCGACAAGGCTATCCAAAATCCGCGAGCTTCGCATTGCTGGTGTTGATAGGCGCCGCCTTCCAAGCCGTGGACCGCTTCAACGAACAGGAAGCCATGGCTCCTAATGAATCCTCGTTCCTCGACATTTCAGCCGAAAAAAGTCAACGCACTAAAGAGATTGAACGGCTCGTCAAATGGCTGCGTCATCCTGCCATTAGTGCCGCAATTCTCGAGGCAGAGTCTTTCAAATGGATCACATTCTCTGAAAACTCGCCGGGCGAAAAAAAACGTCTACGCCTCATCGGAGCCCTGTTGGCCGACTGGGCAGTGCTCCTGCCAAAAGATAATGAACCAAGAGCCGACGAGGTCGAAAAGAACTCTCATAGTCGGAGCGATCAGGTTTTACCCGCAATCATCAAGGAATTGGTCAAGGATATGAATTTCGATGAAACGCGAGAAATAATCTCATTTTTAGAGCAATCTAATCGCGAGGTTCTCAGGCTGCTAACGAAGCGCGATCCGAAGGAGCAGGCCCATGCGCAGGTCGAAAAGGAAAGGGATCGATTATCTGCAAATTGGCGCGCCGTCGCCCGCATGATCCAATCGATTAGAAATGCTATTCAGCAGCTCGCGTTTGCTAACAACTAATTAGCGGCTGCGGGGGGGCTTAATTTCAGCGTCATCCGCAAACTTGGACTAGAGGGATGTTATGAGCGAGTTGTTATTTGACGGAGGTCTCCTATGACTGAAACACATGACTTTGACCGCGTAATGCGTCAGGTGAGACGCGAGACAACCGCGACGCGAGACTCGGAACGGCGTGTCATTATCGATCCGAAGCATGGCCGCGCCGTCGAAACCGAAGGCTTCTGGGGACCGTTTCGCGAGTTCAGGTACTTTATCGTTTCTAATTCGGACGACGCCTCGGCGGAAGCTTTCGGCGCCATAACCATCACTCACAAGCCAACGGCCTCCGATGACAATTCAGTTGACATACGGATCAGCTATAAAGCGTCCTGTCCGCCCGGCCGCGAAAAACAAGTAGCAGAGGTGTTGCATCACGGCGGCGATCCGGGCGCGACTATGAACGCTTTGATGGCGAAGTGGGCGCTCGAAGAGGCAGCCAAACAGAATGGCTCACTATTCGCGCTCCGGCATGATCCCAAGAAACTGCTGGAGGGAGCTCTGCGTACTAAGGCACTATCCGAAGCGGGCCTCATGCTCGAAGTTGACTCCGCCGTGATTCCGCGTAGCCCGCTTTGCGTAAAGATTGTAGACACCTTCTCCGTCCACGCCAACGACTACTACCGCGACGAGGACTTGACAGCCCGAATAGAACTCGCCAGATCAATGGGCTTCGGGGGGATCCCCTATCCCGATGCTGCGCTTCGTGACCTCATAAGGAATTCAATACAGGACTACTTCGCTCACGAGGTGTCTCTCGGATCTATGTGGAAGGAGTTCAACACTTTCGACTTCAATCAGCGCCTTATACGTCGCCTCAAGCAAGAACTCGCAACGACCGGATACGACGTGAGCGCGATTAACTTGGAAAGAACGCCTAAGGGAAATGATGAGCCGTATTCTTGGCGCTCGGGAATCCCGATTTGCATCGGTGAACCGGAAGGCCGATTCGAGTGTGAGGTCTCGAATCTGTTCGTGAACCTCGGCCTCACTTTTAGCCTTGAGCTTAAGACGCTTGATCGAATTAAGCCTTTGCTCGCGATCGGCCTCAGCGTGCCGACGGAAATAAGGCAGGCGGTCATCGAGGCGACGCGCCAACTGGTGCGATCGACCAACCCAGCGGCCATATACGACTCTCGCTCGCCCGCTGTCCCTGACCTTCGATGGGAATTCAAGGAGACGCTGGAACGCCATTTAGAGACTGTTCTGTCGAACGAATTCGACGCAACCATCGGCGTCCTTGTTCTGACCGCTGGCGAAACCGAGGTAACCCGCACGCTCGCGGAACTCCGGCGAGAGCCCTGCGCGTTCAAAGCTGAGATAGCGCGCAATCGGAGAAACGCGGAAGCCTGTCTGTTTCGAGGATATTTCAGAATCGACGGCGTCGATCGCAACCGGTGGGAGCAATTTCGAAGGACGCTGCCGCCGATTTCGACCGTCAGGCAGCGCCTCGAGGCGGCTATCGGCACGGCGCTCGAAAACGATCCCATCGCGCTGATCGACTTGAACCATACCCTCAAGCTGGATAAGGTCAGGGCGATTGTGTGGGAAGTAGGTCCAATCGTTCTCCTGGAAGACTTCGGCCTCATCGTCGCGATCGAAGATCTTTCAAGCGACGACGTTGAGTCTGAAAAGAAAATCGCTGAAAGCATCATAAGCGGGCGAACCGAGGTTCTGGTAAAGGAGTTGAATCGCTACTTCGAAATAACAAAGCGCATCACGGACCAAATCAAAAGGCTTGAAGAGGACGTCGTAATGATCAAAGCCGAGGGAGGGCAGTCCGACGCGATCAATGAACTGAACGAGCGGATAAAGGCGCTGAGGCAATACCTCCCAAGCGAGCCGCTTATCTGCCCGCTTCATTATGAGCAGATTCGCGGAAACGGAGCCTCGCGCACGGCGGGCCCCTGAGGCTGAGCCGCCAGGCAGACATTTCAGCGCCATTCTCTGACCGGATTGTGAGCATCGCTGGTGCTTGGTCCGCGCCGGTTCGGGCAAGCAGTTCCAGGATTGTCGCCATTCATGCCTTGAATCTGATCGCCGACCTCTTTCTTTGAATCCGGCTCCCCTATCCCTGAGACCTCATCCGTGAATCACGGCTCAGCCCGATATCCCGCTTGCCTGTTTCAAGAATTTTCCTTCTTTGTGGAGTTCACGTCTGACTCCGAAAACCAGATCCTCCGAGGTTATCTCCTGAGGCGATCTCACCACCGCCTTCAAACACGCATAGCGAAGAACGTTGATTATGCTTCCGCCCGACAACTCGAATTGTTCTGCCAGCCTTCGAAGATCCACGTCGGGAGACAGCTTGTAAGGTTTATTGAGAAAGTTCTCCTCCCAGAGCCTCACCCTCTGCTCGACGCCTGGCATCGGGAAATGGATCATCGATTGGAACCGGCGCGCAAACGCCTCGTCGAGATTTGACCGGAGGTTCGTCGCAAGAATAACGACACCCGGAAAGTCCTCGACTCGCTGCAGCAGGTATGAAACCTGCTGATTGGCTGCACGGTCGTTCGCGTTTCTAGACTCAGTCCGCTTTCCAAAGAGCGAATCCGCTTCGTCGAAAAATAATATCCAGTTTTGATGCTCCGCGTGATCGAATAGACTTGCGAGATTCTTCTCGGTCTCGCCAATGTATTTTGACACGACCTTTGACAGATCGATCCTGTAAACAGGCAAACCGGCTTCCTTGCCCAGGAGACTCGCGGTCAATGTCTTGCCGGCGCCGGGCGGGCCGTAAAACAGGCTCCGGAAGCCGCGTTTGAGCCGCTTCTTCAGAGACCAGCCGTTCATCAAAGTGTCCTCGTGCTTGATCCAAGCCACGATGTCTTCGATTTCGCTTATAGTGGCCGCGTCGAGCACAAGATCGCTCCACTCATAGTCGGTAGCGATGAGCTGGGCGGGAAATTCGGGGCTGAACGGCGGATTGTAAGGGCGGCCCGTAGTGAGTCGCTCAACGTACTCAGCGGTCATGTGCAGCGCCGCTGAAAGAGGAGGTTCTTCAGTGTGCCTGTGATCGAGCCGCAGAATATTGCTTAGATATAAATAATGATCCGCGTCGAACAGGTGATAATACTCGAGCCTGAAATTGATGTCGTCGCCGGCAAGAATGAACATCGCCGTTTCGGCGGTGGGCAGGAAACCGCTATGCGACAGGCCGATCAAGCCGCCGAACTCCGTAAACCGGCGCTGTACGGACTGATTTTGAATGAAGAACGGATCGAGCGCGTCGGGCTTGGTATGCGGCAAATAAGCAAGGATAACGACCAGTCGCTCAGCCGCGGTCATATTGAAGGCGCTTACTACCCGCGCGTATGGAGACTCCAGATCGTCAACTTCCGGCGGCGGAAGCTCGGCCAAGGGATCACATCGCGGTGTCTCGCCCGAGTGCAGCTTGAACCTCAGATCGAGGACCTCGCAAAACCATGCCGCTTCGTTTTCTATGCAGGCCGCGTTGGCGGATCGCAATTCGTCGTTCATTGCGCTACCAGGTTACGTGAATGGGCTTTGGCATCCAGGGGTGATAGATGACCGATACGCTCCAGGGAATTTGATCGACCAGAACATCGACTGTCTTGCGCTGCACGCGTAATTTCCAGCCGTCATCCGAACGATCCAGCTTACCTTCGCGTTGCAGGAACGTTTCGCGGAGTCCAATAACCGAGGTGTTCTTAATAGCCGTCCAGTTCGAGATCATGGATTTGAGCAGTTTGTCACAGGATTCAAGCTCTTGATCGGTCGCCTCGATCCCCCGCTCGACAGGCGACTCAACGGCGATGCCGCAAAGGATCTTGTTCAAAATGAGCAGCGGCTCCGCCGAAGCCGTGGCGCCGGCGACAAGGTACTGGAGCAGGTGGACAGCGCGTGAAGCGGTCTCCTCATCGCGCATTTTCAAGGGTCCATTCTCTTCCTGCTCCAGCATATCCAGCGAGCGGAATAACTGGAGCAGGAACGGTCCGGCGAGCACCAATCCCGCGTTGCCGATGTAAATCGAGTCGACTGACGAATCGTCGCTGTCGGATTCTCCGAGATTGAAGCGGGTTCGGCCGCGTGTCGCGAGTCGCGGCGAATCCGGTCTCGACGCCCGATCCGATCTTGCCTTCGCGTTTGCCGCGGATCTAGCTGCCGCGCCGTGTTTCCACGATGCCAGCAGCTCCGAGCGGTCGCTCTTCAATACTCCGATGAGACCCGGTCGGCCGCCTGCCGAAGCCATGTCCTTCGCCCGCTCGAACAGCTTTCTTCCGGCGGCTTCTCGCTCTGCGGCCGAAGGCGACGCTGTTTGATACCTTGCGGCGTAGTGATCGAAGAGCGCCGCGACGAGTTGTTTCAACGAAAGATCTCCGCCGTGACTCCCTGAAAAAAATTCCAACAGGAAGAGCCAGAGCTCGCGCCGCGCCGTCAACGTCGAGCAGCTCGGCGGCGCGGTTTCAAGCCATGCCGATGCCAGCACCTCGGCTCCGTCCATCAGCAATTTGTGCCTGCGCGGTGCAAGCAGATAGCTGATTCGCACAAGCACCGATTCGGGCAGCGCCTTGACCCAGTGTTCGCGCACACGACGATCGGCGGCCTCGCGCGCTATGAAAGAGATCAACGAAGCAGGCGACTCGTCGAGCAGCACCAGCAATGAGTGCAACAGAGCATCGCTGGAGATGATATTTATCGGCGAAGCGGGCCCGGCCAAAGTATGCGCTATCGGTTCCGTCTCAACCGTCTTGCCGAGCAGAAAATCGAAGATCGCATCGAGCAGATTTGATGATCCGCGCACCGCGGCTGACTCGTTTTCGTCGCCTTCGTGATCTTCATCGTGGGCTCCACCGTTTGCGCGTGTTCCGGCGGCTTGAACGGCCCTTTTGAGAGAGCCGGCATATTCCGCGAGCGATGGATCGTCGGATTCCCACGCCGCGGCTTCCCGCAAGAATAGCTCTGAGAGCCTCTCTGAGAGCGGCGTAGCAAAGAGCCGGCGAATGACTCTCAGAAGAAAGCCCTCGCCTAGAGACCGGCCGTCCCCCAGATGTAGTAGCTCCACGAGGATTGCTTGTTGAACCTTTGCGTCGGCCCCCGGCCTATATGGCGCAGGGATACCGGCTATGAGTCGCGTGAATGCGGCGATGACATCCGCTTCGGCCGGCCTTAGCAGCTCGATCGCATCATCGAACACGGAGGCTGGGCATTGCTCCGCCACAATCGCGCTCAAGCGTTCGGGCTCGCGGAACTCAAAGAAGAAATGGCGCGCGTCTTGCGGATGGCGCGTCATCAACGCCTGTATAAGATCAGCCAATGAATGCTCGGCCGCAACAGGCGCCTTGCGGCGCTCAAGCTGCGCGGCGATCGCTGATTTGAGAACGTGAGGCTTCCAATTCACCGGTGGTCCCGGAAGCGGCGCGTCCTCGGACAACATTTCAGCCGCGGACGCCGCGATGGCCTCTAAATCGATGGCCTGACCGTCAAGAATCGAGCAGATCGCAAGCACGAAGAACGCGCGCCAGTCTTTCGACTCTCGCGCGAAGGTCGCTACCGCTTCGAAGAATGGTCCGGAATCAAAGGCGCCGCCGAGTAATTTAGCGAGCAGGGTTTGAACGGCGCCTTCGGATATCATTTGAACCGCGCGGCGCACAGCTAGACGCCGCGCATCGCCTGTCTCAAGCGACAACAATGCTTGCAACTGCGAAGCGGAAAGCGTCTGGAGCGGCGCCGCGGCTGCCTCGATCGTGAGGCCTGGCTCGCACAACAGCGCGTGCCACGGCAGCAGTCCGTGAGTCAAATAGTAGCGAAGCGTTTCAAATTGATCGTACGCAGCCGTAGCGGGCCGCACTGTCTGAAACGGCCCTCGACCCGCCCTTGGCTCCCTCAATTGAGCGCCGCCTTGTTCATCGGGGAGCTCATCGAACAACTCGCCGATGACCGCGGGCAGCGATGACTTAATGGAGGCTTTCTTGCCCGTCTCCATCAAACCCAAGGCTAACGTGGATACAATTCCGCCATAGTCGAGGCCTTCGCTCTCCGCCATTCCTTCAAGGAGCGACTTGACGAAGCTCCGTCGATTGAACTGTGAGCCGGGGTCGCGCACTTCATACCCGAGAACGAGCAGCCATAAGAGCCTGTCGAACTGTTTGCTGCTGATGGGCGGGATGTACTCAACGCGATGGATTTCTTTGAGATCGATCATGTAGGCGATGATCAGCTCATCGTGCTCGGGATCGAGGCGGGAAAGCAGCCGGCGCAGGAAAACTTCGCTGGCCTCAACGACTATCCGCTCAAGCAGGCCGACGCGGGAAACGTTGGCGCGGATGTGCTCGATCAATGCATCCAGGTCAATCGATGCTTCGTCGAAACCGGATTCATCCAGCTCAAAAAGAGGCTGGCCACGGTTCGCTTCGAAGCGATCGCTTGCCTCGCCAGTAGAAACGTCGAGCTCATTCACGAGCGCGTTGATCACGCCCGGCAACGAAGAGTTCAAGGAGATTTTTGTCTCTGTCTCTTCGAGGCCGCGGCCGAGGGTAGTCAATATGCTCCCATAGTCGAGCGATTCGTTTCTCGCGATTCCCTCCAGCAAAGACCTGACAAAACTCTTACGGTTGAATTGCGATCCCGCATCGCGGACCAAATAGGCGAGCGCCAACACCCAGAGCAACCGTGAGAATCCGCGCTCGCTCACATCTATGATCGGCTCGACCCTGTGCACTCTCTTGAGGTCAATCAGGTACGCGATGATCAATGCGGCGTGTTCCGGTTCGAGCAGATGAAGCAGCCGCGCGAGAAACCCATCGTCAAGCTGGAGCACGAGGCGTTCGAGGACGAGCTTCCTGTGGCCGTTGCGGCGAATCACACTCGCGACACTTGAAGGGTCCTGTTCGATTAACTCCGTAATCAGATCTTCCAGCGAGGCGACGGAACCGCTGGGAGCCCAGAATGGAAGTGATCCGCGAAGGAGATACGACTCAAACATTTCAACCAGGGACGCGTGCTCCGGTTGATTAGAGCCGCGCGGGTCTGCGGCCGGGTCTTGATCCCGCAAAGCAGTTTCGAGGGCGGAACGCATCTCTCGATAGAGCCGTTCAGCGGCGGTCGTCTCGAATCCTGATAGCGAGAGCGCGCCAAGGTCGATATCGAGCCTGGCCAGCTTAAGCCTGCGCCCCGGAATCGCAAACTCGTCCAGCACTCGTTCAATGACAGGCAGGAAGGAGCGGCGGTTGATGTCCTCGAGCCTCGATTGAAGCATCAATGCCGTCGCTTCCGAATCGACATCGATTTCCAGGCTTTGTCTTCTAACGCTGTGGGACAGCTTGATCATCGTGGTCGTAAACCGATTCCTAAGCAGGGGCGGCAACCGAGCGCCGCCGATACATTCACTCTCAGCACGCGGTCAAATCGGAAAGTAAATTTCTTACAGTCCCTTAGAAGTCTTGCGGCGTCATTAATCGAAATGCGCTTCTGCTTCGGAGTCGGCGCGGCACCCCTCGAGAAACTCGCGCAGCCGAGCCGATGTACGCGCAATCTTGTCTATGTCTCCATTTCTTAAAGCCTCGCGCCACGCCCAATAGAGACTTTCGAACGAGTACATTCCGCGCGGACGCAAGAAACAGAACTCGGCGACGATATGAGCCGGCGTGTTGGCTCGAATGATCTCCCTGACCGTCGTTTGATACTCTGACCCGATCTCTACCGCCATCGCGGTTGACACGATCACGCTGATCGTGAAGCTGTAAACGAACGGGACGGCGGGCGGCTCGTAGCCTGAGTCTCGATCGCATTCATTGTCCGTTTCCGGCCGCGGTTTGTCGCTGCTTCTCAATCGGCCGAATCTCAACAGCGTGTGCTCGACTACGTACAACTCACGGCTCCATCGATTGACGAGCTGAGTAATCCAGGCTATCGCTCGGGCCGCCGCGGCCGCGGCATCGAGGTCCGGATACTTGCCGACGAGGAGCCACTCTTTATCGCGGCAATCCCTGCAGACCAGAGTTACGGCGCCTTCTCCAGGTAGTTGGCCTGCGCGGTAGTTCACAAAATCGGACGCCGCGCTGAGAAATTCTTCGGTAGCGCGTTGTCCGCGAAGCACCGCCGAGGCGGCCTCCTGCCAGGCTTCCGGGTTAGTAGTCAGGCGAGTCACCGGAATGAATTCTTCTTCGATGTGTTCACCGAAGCGGTTTGCAGGACGGCCGATCGACGCCGTCGATTCGGATTCGGCGATCTCCAGACCAAGCTCGTCAAGCACGCTGATCAACGGCCGCCGTTCGCGCCAGCTAATGCCGAGCTGAATCCGGCTCTTGATCTCCATCCCCGCGATATTGCCGGGCGACGGAGCCGCAAGATAGTCGAAGCCCCGGCCCCGATTGTGCGTGCTGGAGACCAGACGCTTGAGCAGCGCAAGCTTGGCTTCGACCAAATCCTCCCCATCGCCGCCCTGCTCATTTTCACAGCTTGTTTCGGCAAGCGACGAAGCATCGAGCTTTTCGGCGTACAGCGCGAGCAGGACGTCTAGAAAACGATTGCGCCTGGCGGTGAACGGATCTTCGCCTTCGACTATTCGCGGCAGCCCTTCGCGATAATCGTGGTCGAGCAGCGGCTTCACGTCGGGCACGGAGTCGTACAGATACTGATAGAAATACGTATTCACCAATCTCGGATCGGTGGAGTAAAGATCCCTGACTCTCGCAAGCTGCGCGAAGAAATCCGCCATCAACTGGTCGAATACCATCAAGTAACCCTTGAATTGTTTCGCCTGAGCCTTTCTTTCCGTCGTCGAGTCTTCCGGAGTGCCGTAGTACGAGATTCCATACGCATTCGGAAACTGATTCTGTATTGAATAGTATTGCTCGATCTCTCGATACTCGCCTTTGGGAACCGAGAAATATTCCTTGTATTGCGGAAGCAGCCGATAGGTTCTCCGGTATTCTGACCACAACCTGTCGAGCTCGACCTTGACCCTGGACGGAGTGGGTTTGCACTCTATGCCGTTCTTGAAGAGCTTTATAGTGAAGCGTCCACCCGGTCCCGCGTCTGTATCGAGGCTGAGAATGTTTTTCATCTCGACCGGTATGGACTGATTCCGCTCGAAGGGCCGAGGCTGATTTTCTACTCGTACTCTGAGGCTGCGAACGCTGAGCACGCCGGAGCTGTGCGCGATCGCGCGGGCGATTTCCTGAACCGGAATCTTTGAGGCTTTGGCTTGAAGCTGCACGCTGTCGATGAAACCGTTCGTGAGAAGAGGACCGTTGAATATCTCATCCGGAGATACGCCTCGATCCATCAGGCTCTTCAGCGGCTCTCTGCGCAATTCGGGCGCGATCAGGTTTCCCACGTTGAAGAATATCCCGGCCAGAACCGCATCCGCTGTTTGTGAGTTGCCGATGGTAACCGCCGCTTCGACGACCGTCCGCAGCGGCTCGAGTATGTGCACTCGGTGCAAATCTTCGCAGAGGCTTCGGTTTCGGCAATAGACTCGCCGCACGCGCCTGGCCAACTGTTTAACTTCATCCGGAACGCATATAAGCGGGCCGAGTCCCGGCGCATAAACCCAGATGTCGTACAGGCCGTTCACCGATCTCTCGGGATCACGGCTGTCATAGTGTGTGAGCCAGACGTTCTCGACTCCCGAGACGCGATCCACGATGAGCTTGCGATAGTCATTTTCGGTTAACGCGTTGCACGTGTAGATTCGGCGTGGGATGAACAACGCCTGGCGGCGAGTCCTGATTCTACCGTTGGGCCGGTCGATCAAAAGATCCTTGAGCGGAAACTCGGCCCGATAGGAAAGCTCGGTCAATGCATAGCAGAGCTGTTCCAGCGTAGTGACCCCCGGATCCGATTCGTTGTAATCGGTCCAGATGTCGCCCGACAACTCTTGCACGAGCCTTGTACCTTCTTCTTTGAGATACACGTAATCCAGCCCCTTGTTGACTGGCGGGTCCGGAAGAATCACAACTGGTAGTTCCATGGAATCCTCTTACATGCCGCGATCAATTCGTGATGACGATGCCTCCGCCTGTTGAATTCGTGTTTAATTTCTGAAATAGAGCGCGAATGTAGTCTCTCTCTCTCCTGTAAAACTCGGCTCGTGTCTGGGGCGTATCAGTCTGAACCTGGCTCGCGAAATAAGCGCTCATGCCTTCGCTGTATCTTGCGCCTATTGTTTCGATGAACTCTTCTCTCTGGGCTCTGGTTCGCAATCTGACGCGGTACATGTTCCCAAGGTACTGAATAGCATCTCTCATGTTGTCGCCGGCCAGGTTCTCGGGAATGAGCTGGCCGCCTTGTTCGAGTAAGAAGTTCGCTTCGGTCGCATCCCGTTGTTCGGACAGCGCGTCATAATCCTCGTTCTCTTCCTGCTCCCGCTGCCGAGACGAGAGTTCGAGCTCCGAGAGCCCGCTCTGAAACTTGCTCCCAAAGCTTGATTGGCGTTTCACGATTCTTACTTGTTTTCGTATTTGCTCTTTTTCGGTCCCTTTCTCTTTCTTCTTCTGTTTTCCCTTCTCCCGCGTCTTCCGCGTCAGTTCGTATTCGTCGTCGCTTAGCTCCTCTTTAGAATGCCTGGTTGTGCTCTCACGCTCAGGGTACGACCTGCGTTTTTTCGATTCACTTCCCTTCCCTGTTTCGCCTTCGTCGTAATCCGGCTCGAAGTCCTCAGGCCGTATCAGCAGCAGCCTGTCCTCCTCGTCCAATTCGAGGCTATCTTCGAGACGCTCTATAGCTTCAATATAGCCCTTCACTCCATGCGGCTCGCTGATATCGAATAGGTCCAGATCGGATTCCAGGATCGCCTGTTCGACGAGTCCTTCATATCTGCGTTTCAGATACGCCACCGCCTCGGCCGCCCTGTACGACGGTTTCATGAGTCCGATAAACGCGGCGGCAACTGAACGATCCTTGAAGCCGAAGCGCCTGTCGGCCTCCAACTCGGCGAAGCGGCTGGTGTTGAGCTCTAACGCGGTCTCTTCATCGGCGGCGGCCCGGACGAATGCCGGGTTGCGTCTGAGGTTCTCTTTGCCCAGCGAGAAGAGCCCGCCTACGGGAAAGTGATCGCTGAATCGCTGCCAGTATCTGGAATAGGTTCGCTCTTCGGTATCGACGGTGAGCAGCTTTCCTTCGGGCCTGACGATTCCGAGCTCGACGGACTTCCATTGCTCGTTATGAATAAAGAAGTCCGCGATCTGAAGATCGAACCATCTCCCCAGCGGGTCTTTCTTGGGATTAGTGCCCGTGACGCTTTGAGCAACCAGCAGACCCAGCTCCTCGATCTGATGCTTCACCGTCAGGCCGTAGAAGTTCTTTAACAACTGGTCGTCGGTGAGCGCTTCGTTCAAGAACTTGATTCTTTCACGCAGAGCCTCGACGGCGTCGCGGCCTCGTTCAATCTCGAGTATTCGCTGCGTGCTTTGCTCGGCTTCGGCTATCTCCCGGTCCGAGATGCCCTCGGGTCTGTTTACAGGAACCGGCGTCGATTTCTGTTCTTCCTGCTCCCCGGTTTGCGCTCTGAGCTTCTCTTCTTCCTTCGCCAGCAGGTACTGCAAAATCGTTCGCAGCCTCTTCGTCTTTGCCTTGATGTCCTCTATGTTGAAATCGAGCCCCACATCCGTGAGCGATTCACCGGCGAGATCCTTGACCAGAGCTTCGGAGGTCAGATAGTAATCGCCGCCGATGATGAGCGGGATGCCTCTTTGATCCGCCAGGCCTTCCAGGGTCTTAAGACCGGCCTCCACTTCTTTGAAGATCGCCCTGCGGTTGAATTCAGCGACCTCTCCTTTCGTATCCGGCTCCGGCGTCGTATGGACGATCGCGATCCACGTCGGCCCCTTTTCATCACCCTTTCTGATCTGGTAGACGACGATTGGACGATAGATACCGCCCTCCTTGTCCCAATATTCGGTCTGGTCATGCCCGACGGGCGTCATCAGGCCCGAGGTACTCACGACAAACACCGACTCGACTCTTATGTTGGAGCCTTTCCTGACCAGGAGCGGATAGAACTCCTGCTGAGGGTTCTCGCCGCCTGAAACCAAATGGGGTCCGCTATACAGGTCGTACCCGGTCGCGGTCTGCTTCAGCAACGACGGATCGTTCACTTCCTGGAGAGCGAGGAGGTCGAGCCATTCGTTATTCTTAAACATCTCCTCGATGTGAGTCGCGATATTAAAGCTATGCAGCGCCCGGCCCAGTTCGTTGATGGTTCCCACCCTTGGGAGCTTGACGGCGACATCGCTCAATATCGTCAGAAGCTCGCCGTACTTTTCGCCCGCGATCCTCGAGAGAAGCGTTTGCAGATGGGAAGCGCTCAGCAGCTTCTTCGTGACTGTAATTATTTTCTTGGCAGGTTCGGCTATGTTCTCAAACTTGCGGAGTTGCTTCACCTTGTCCGCCAGATCGATGCGCGCCTGTCGATCCGATTTGGCTCGCTCCCATAGCTCTTCCCAATCGATCCGCACGACCTTGTCTATTTCCGCTTCGTACTCCCCGGCGTTTATCTGAGATCTTGCATTGCGTACGTTCTCGAGATCGCTGGTCAAGCCGAGCAGGGTGAGCTCGACGTCGCCCTTCAAGCCGCCGAAGATCTTCTTGTGTTCCTGCCTGAGAGTTTCATCGCTCTGAAACTCGCTTTCCTTCTTGCGCTTCTCAAGGCTGCGTCCGACGCGCGATCTCTGTGGTTCTTCTCGAGAGGAGATCGTGGTCGGCAGGCGTTTAAACCTGGCCAGGCTCGTATTGACCAACGCCGCGAACTCATCCAGTTCGATAAACAGCGCGCGCCAGTCCTTGCCGGAGAATGTCTCGAACTGCTCGCTGAACGCTTGAAGCGCTTCGCCGATGTCTTTGTTGCTGAAGTGCGCGACGTTCCAGGAAACGAGGCCAAGAGGCTGCGGCTCCTGCTGTTCTTGCTTGATCTCCTCGATTTCAGTGATCGCGCCGAACCCGCCGAGGACTTTCCAGGACCGCTCGCCGATGGTCTCGCTCGTCCCTGTGCTTGTCGAGCGGAACGAATGGAGCAACGACTCCTCGTTCAGGCCTTCTTCATCATCTTCATCCTCTTCGCTGGTTGCGATGCGATGCTTCTTGCGTTCGGGATGCTTTCTCTCCTCTTTCTCCGGACCGCCCGAGCCGAGGCTGAACTTGCGCTTGTGTCCGTACCATTGTGATTCGGCCTCTTCTTCCTCGATGTCGATTTCACTCGACTCCCAGTCGAGCGGCGTAGGGGACGTTTCGAACGGTATGCCCGCATACGCGAATAACGGGTCTTCCGTTATGTCCTGGTTGACCGCGTTATCGAACTCTTCGCGCCCCATATTGGGAAACCAATGGCGTTGTATCCGAATATAATTCGGATCATCTTCCAATAGTCCGTGATTGTTTATGAGCATCAGCTTAAGCCTGTCGAGATTGTTCTCATCGCGGTCCAGCAAGTACGGGACGAATTCCCGATTACCTCCGGTCAACCACGCGCCCACGTTCTCGGCGTCCGCGCGAGTACGCTGAACCGGCGCGGCGCTATTGCCGATGATCTTTTCTGATCTTTGAACCGGCGGCTGCCCATCGAAGACTTCCCTGTCGTTGATTGCACCGGCGCCTATTTCATCGGCATCGTGCTCTAGGCTCCGAGTAACCGCGAACGAACGACTGTTGAGCGATCGGGCTAACTGAATCTGCGATCTCACTCGCGGACTCCGGTTCGACGCTTCGGCCATAGCTCGCAGAGAAGAACCGGAGGCGCTTTCAGCACCGCCGTACGCCGCGGCCTGGTCGCCGAGCCGGCTCTGTAGGGCTTCGTTCGACGAAGAAGCAACGGCGTTGCGTTTATCGGCTGAGGCGAATACCGGCATCCTTGCTTTCCCTGGTTAGACGGCTCGAATACCGGCTTTATTGCCTTTCAGGCGTGAGCGTGTGAATCAAGTCGTTAAGGTCCTTTCCGGTCTTCGAACCGAATGCTTTGCGCACCGCTTCATATTGCCTCGGCTGGGCGAGGTAGAGAAATAGGGAAACTCTGAGAGGGTCCTTGGTAATCAGCTCTATCGCCGTCTCGGGCTCGCCGAAGAATTGAATAGTTGTCGCAATGTATTCGGTGTCGAGGCCCTGCGGGTAGACCTGGCTGCCGTAGCTGATTTCAGGGCTGGCGCCCTGGCCAAGTATGAATCTCTCAATACCGCGTCCCCCTTCCTCACTGCCGCCGAGGTACAGCAAGGTGTTCGCGGTCACTCCCCAAAGCGAACGGTAGCCCCCGCCGCTGATGTCGGGTCCCTCGATGTCGTATCCTGTTTCCGCCTGGCGCTTATTGATCAGGCGTTCGTATCCGACTCGGCGTAGATTTGCGGAGCGGGCTCGCGCACGCAAAAAGTTGTGAATTGTAGCGATGTCCTCGGGCGACAGATTCTGTTCCAGGTGATGGCCAAGTTCGTGCAAGACCGCTCCACGCGGCGAAGCCCATCCAAGATGGAGATCGCCTTCATGCCCGATCGCGGACTCGGGCCCGAGCTTGCGCTTGATCTTTGCGACAGCCGGTAGTTTTCTCGTGACCAGCTTGTTGAATGCGACTCTGGCGTCGCGGACACGTTTAGGAGAAGTGCGGGGCACGACCAATGTGCCGGGCTCATCGAGCGGCTCCGTCCCCTTTTCCTCCCTCTCATCTCTTCCACCCGCCCCTTCCTTATATATGTCGCCGCTGAGAATCATCTTGATGTAAGGGTTGGCAAGGAGAGCATCGGACAACGGCTGGTTGTATTGGGTGTCCGCCGTATATTGACCTGGCTCCGCGATTCGTTCGCGATAATACCTCTCGATTGCCGCGTGCACGTCTCCGTTGGTTTTGAGATTGTCGAGATCGGCCCGGATGACCTTCTGTAGGCCAGGTTCGAAAAAGTCTATGAAAGCGTCGCGGTCGGTTCGGTGTGCTTTGTCGGCCAGCGCCTGGGCTCGCTTAAATACTATTTCTCCGATCGAGAGCCCTCGCCTGGTTGTGGCCGTGGAAGGAGGATTGCTGACCGCGGTTTCGATGGCATTGCCGGTCAAGCCGCTCACAACGCCTCCCACGACTCCGCCGGCCACGCCGCCTATCAGACCGCCGAGTCCACCGAGCAGGCCGGCGCCAACAACGGTTCCGGCAGGACCGAAAAGGCTGCCGACGGCTCCGCCGATGACGCTTCCAACAGCGGCGCCTCCGGTGGCGCCGTAATAGCCGCCGCCTACCAGACCCGCAAGTCCGCCGCTTAAGAGACCCCAAACCGGTTGAACCGTCGCTTGACCGGAGCCCGCCGAAGAAGCGCTCTTCATACCTTCATAAGACGATGCCGAGCCGGCTCGTGAACCCAGGTCAAAGCTCGCCGCGCGACGGCCCATTACATCAGCTTCATGCTCCAGTCTCGCATCATCATTCACCCCGATTCCGCGAAGTTGCATAGTTGGTTTGACGCGGCCTGCTTTCTGCTGCGCAACGTGCCATGCTTCGTGAGGCAGGTGTTTTTGTTGGCCGGGCGCTACGTGTATGTTCGTCCCCTTGGCATATGCCAGCGCTTTCAACTGAGCGGGCCTCGGAGAGTTGTAGTGAACTCTCACATCATCCATCGAATGCCTGGACAGGCTCTCAACCCCGGCCTTTAAATCGTCCGGCAAACCAGTGCGATTGACACTTTGCGACGGCGAAACCCCGCTTTGCGCTGACGCCTCACGCTGAACGGGATCAAGCTTTGCTTGTATGGAGTCCTCGTCGTCAGTCCCTTCTTCTCTTTGCAGGGGCAACGATATTGTTTTGGGATCCTCTGCTCCCTGTTTTCCTTGCGCGGTTTCGAATTTCGCTTGAGCGAGATCCTCCTCTTCCGCGATCGCGGGTTTAGGTCTGGCGGCGATGGGACATTTCGCCTGCGCCGTCCCGCGTGATTCCAATGCATTCTTCCGGGGAGGGAGGGACGTCATTGCCTTTCGCGAGAGGATCCCCGCGAGCTTCATCTGAGCGGCCACGCGCGGGCTCTGATCGAGCGAGCTCTGTAGCTGCAATTGTGACTCGACCCGCGGGTTGCCGTTCGGTCGATCGTCACAGCATCTTTGGGCGGCGCCGCCTGGCTGCGAGACCGCATACGTTAGTGGGGAACGAGCCGCGGCCCGCGGCCCGGAATTCGACCTCCTCGCGAGTCTGTTCAGCGATGCCGCTCCGCGACTTTGATTCAGGTTAGCTGCTAGTTGGGTCGTGACGGATGAGCGCGATCCCTCACTGAAGCCGCCGGCAAGGCTCTGCTCCGCGGCATCCTGGCGGTTGACCTCAGAAGCAGGAACAATATTGTCTCGATGGTCCGCATGGCGGCCGTCAAAGAGTCCGGTTGCAGCAAAGAGCGCACGCTCACCAGTCGCGCCGTTAGCCGGCATTAGATTCGCTTCTTTACGTTGAGCGAGTACGGTCATTGAAATCTCCGTGCCGCCGCGAACGGACGACACCGCATTAACCGAACGCGGATTGTCACGCGGACGACGATCATCCTTGGCGGTTCAGCTCTTTCGATACCAGCATATTCAAGTTCCAATTCTTCAATGCCCCAATCGTGCCCGCGTGACGATAGCGCCTCCGGATTCCTGCCACGCCTCGGAGGACCAGCTTTCCGCCGGCGCAACCTCTCAAGCAACGAAGTTACTCGACGTATGGCTGCCGTGCCCGTGTAATCTCGATAAAGCGGATCCGATATGCTGTACATATGAATAGTCGGTACAGAGAAGCTTGTATCCACGCTCGCCCAGGAAACGGCTCCATCTGATGTCATAGCCGGGTGGAATGTACTTCTTCAGTTCTTCCCAGTTGTCAGCGATCTCCGCCGCCGCTTTTCTTGGAAAGAGGACGCATTGAGTACCATAGAACTGCCCGGCGGCTATTTCTCTGGCGCCATATCCATTGCCTGGCTGGTAGAGACTTATGAATCCGACATCGGATTGAACCTCGACAGTTTTCAACCCAGCCAGGAACCTGCTCGAGAAGACAATATCGTCTTCGATAAACAAGATCAGGTCATTCGGTCCTGCCTCTTTCAATGCATATTGAAATCCCAGATTGACCGCTTCTTGAACCGAGTTGTAGAGGTCCTGATCCGGCTCTCGCGAATGGATAACGACGGCCCGCGGGTCGAGCGACGCAATGAGCGACAGGTACCTGGCCGACAAGCCCGGCGACGCCGATATGTCGACCACAACAAGCGGTCTGGCCAGTCCAGCCTGCACGGTTAGATATGATGAAACAAATCGCTCCGTCAAAGAGACATCACGCTCACAGCTCAAAATCAACGGCACGATCCTACGTTCCATTGTCGTTGTCTGTTCCCACCATCCGTCGCCGTACTTTTCGTTCAAAACGGACCTCATCTCGCCGCTTGCCGCCTCGACAAATTTGGGATAATCAGCGATTGAGCGATGCTCCCTGTGCGTGATCCGCGCGCGATTAGTGAGAATGTTCATCAGGCCCGCGCGCCGCACTCGATATCCGTAGTCATAGTCCACTCCCCAGCCATACGTCAGCGCCAGATCCCAGAATCCCAACGCTTTCACGACCGACCCCTTGATCAGCGTTGCGACGGGCTCGAGATATGGAACCGCCTCAGCTTCACACCCGGCCCGTTCCATGAATCCATGCGGAGAATTGTGTTGCGGAGCGATCTGCGCGTAGCTCTCGTTCGAGAAGAGGACCTGGCACAGATTCACCAGTACGTCGTTTCCAAACTCGAAGCCGACATCCGAATTGAGCAGCCAGTAGCCATCATAGTCAGCCTCCGTCGACGCAATCCTGTAACCCTCATGCATTCCCCGAGTGAACCCCAGGTTCTCAGGCAGCCTGTGAGTTGAACACGCAAGCGGCTCATCGGAGCCATTATCAATCACATATATCTTCTTGTTCGGATAGTCGAGATCGTTTTGAAGATATGAGACCAACGCGCTCGTCATTTCCGGCGTGTTGAAGTGCAGTACGATGATGGCTATGTCTGGTGAAAGGTTCATCATTCCATTTCCTCGCCGGCGTAGACGTAGACGCTCCATCCCATCCTGGACGGCAGCGCATGACTCTGACACATCCGCTCGACTATTCGAGTCATAGGGCCTTGCCGCCATCCTGCGCGCAGGAACAACTCGTGCCACCAGGCGCGGCTTTTCATGGTCACGTGCGACAGGTCGCGGTCCGTAGCGTTGTATGAGCGGAACGCCTCCTCGCTTTCGAAGGTAGGGATCACGGCCACGATTGCGTGGGCGGTCCACTCACGAGCCCGCGAAAGGAACGCGAGCGCCTGCGATTCAGTTAACGTTTCGAGGATTGAAAAAGCGGTGAGCACGTCGAAACGCCGGCCGAAAGTCACTTCATCAAAACTCGCGTTGAACAGGAACGGCCTGACGGATTCCTCAGCGTGCTCGATCGCCCATCGACTATGGTCAAAGCCCCAGCAATCCTTGCCCTGTTCGCGGAGCGCGCGGACGAGATAGCCCTTCGCGCAACCTGCATCCAGATAACTGGAAGCATCCCGAAACACGTCGTTCAGAAACGCCGCGGTGTTCGTGAACAATTCCCCGAAGCGCCCCCACGTGAAGCCCTTGTCCCAGTTGCTCTTCAGACCGTTATCAAAGTAATCCTGATCGTACCATTCAGCAGGAATAGGAATAGTCGGGACGAGGTCGTCTCTTTTCCCACGCGTTATTGATCTGCTTGTCGGAGGTCGTTTCCCTGTCTCGAGCATGCCGGTCAATCTCTTCCTTGCCAGCTCTCCCACTGCCTCAAGCGAATAAGCCTCCCGAATTCGCGGAGCAGCCGCTGCGGCTCTGGCCTCGACATCGGCTCGATTGTCAAACGCCTGGCGGATCAACTCTGCTGCATGCGCCAGATCAGGTTCGGCCCAGGTCATTCCGGGGTTGTAGTAGATGTAGCGCTGGCCCACTCGCGCGGGTGAATACCTGACCAGCAAGTGCGATTCGGGGTCGAGATAATCGAGCGGCCCGGAATACCCGGTCGAGACCACGGGCTTGCCCCGGCTCGCCGCTTCAAACAGGGGATAGCACCAGCCTTCACCTCGATGGAGTGAGATATAGCAGTCTCCACGTTGGTGAAGCGCATCTATGCGCGCATCATCCCATGCCTCCGCGCGGATCTCGACGCGAGCCTTGGAACCGATTCGAGCCCGTATCGCCTCCAGTGTCGCGTGAGCGGCTTTCTCAGCGCTTGGGTTCGTCTTGATAAAGAACAAAGCGTCAGCCCGGTCCGGAAGAGCGCGCAGATATGACTCAATCGCGCCCTCCGGATTCTTGCGCTCCTGCCATTCGATAATGCAGTAGTAGACAAAATCGCTATCGCTTATTCCGAGCGACTCGCGAGCGTTCGATCCGCGAGAGGAGCCGGCGCCTTTCCTCGAACGGGGAAATATCGGATGCGGCAGTTTGAAGATCGGCCGCATCAGATCTCTGGCGAAGGTATTGACGTTGTGCTCGCAGGGAAGCCAGACCTCAAGGGTGTGATTGAGCGGGTTGCGCCATTGATGCGGGATTGCATCGGTTTCCCACACAGTCATTCCTATCGCATTGGGCAGCAGATACGCGCTTCGCGACCACTGCGTCGGAATTCCATGAAAGATATGGAAGTCAGCCGATTTGTCGGGGTTCCTAAGCAGCGACTCTACAAGGTTGTCATGCACTTGCAGTCCTCGCCCGGCGAGATCCGAAACCGAAAGGCTGACTCCTGCCGCATGCAACGCGTGTATGTAGGCTCGCGCCGCATAGCCGTAACCGGAAGCGTCGAAAACATAGCCGTGATATGCGACCGTTATGTCGTCCATCATCTCTCCATCAATTTCCGCCGACCGGTGCTGAGGCGCCGGACAAAACCGATCCCAGCCTCGCGAATACCTCACTCGCGTTCAGTGTCTTCAGGCATTCGAGCGAATATGAGCAATCACGGCGGCCCCAGGGCTGTTTTCTGCACGCGGGCTCGCACTGCAGGCCTTTGGTTATCGCGTGCATGTTAGGCTCCGGCATCGCTTCTCGTACGGGACTGGTCAATCCGAAAACGCCGAACACTGGTATCCCAAGCGCGACTCCGAGATGCATAAGCCCGGAATCGTTTGATACCAACGCCGCGCATTGCTTGATGAGCGCCGCGGTGTCCGGCAGGTTCAGCTTTCCGGAAAAGTCGACGGCGTGAGCAGGCCACTCGAACGGCTCTCGAAAATAGGTCCTCGCGTTATCGAGATCCGATCCGGCGCCCACGATCACTACGTTCGGGATAAGCCTGGCCAGTGAATCGAAGCCATGCCACTTCTTCCATGGCCAACCAGTCTTGCATCCGGGATGCAGCGCGACTGTTTCAGAAGAAAGACCGAATTCCCGACTCGACGCGATCGCGAAAGGCGAAGGCAGTTCACGACTCCAGCCAATCGACCTTGCTACGTCGCGAATACAGGCAATGTCACCGTGCTGCTTCCACTGGCCGGCATTGAAACTGAATATGCGACGCGCCTGAACGGCTTTGTTCAGCCGCTCCCCCCACAGAGTGAAAACCGCGATGTCATAGACCTCCCCTCGGTAAGCGGGCCGCGGATGTCCGTGTTCATGGCTCGCCTGAGCAACATACAATCGCCGAATTTCCGGCGCTCCTTCCAGCAGCAAAGCTGTCTCGTGATAATCGGGCGCCAGCAATACGTCTACCTCATAGCCGATCTCGTGAAAGACTCGGATCAACGGAGTCGTTCGAATGATGTCGCCGATTCCGCCCGCGGTCGCAATCAGAGTGGTCAATTGCTGCCTCATATTTCCAGATCAGACAAAGCCAGGTGCGTTGACAATCAATGAATGTCGCCTATGACTTTATTTCTCCAACAGGATCGTCAGGCGCGGTCCGTCCGGCGTTTGGTCGATGGTTTCGCTGACGATGGCAAAGCTGGCGCGAATCCCGTAGGTTTCGCCGTAGCGCTCCCGATAAGGATGACCCGCCTGGTAGTACATAAAACTTCTCCGGTTCCAAAACGAAACGTGGGTTGGGTCTTGCCACGCACCCGGGCCGTCGGTGGTTGGAACGGCGATCTCAGCTCTGCCTCCTGGTTTAAGCACGCGCCACAGTTCGTTCATCGTGTGAATCTTGTCCGGCAGGTGCTCGATTATGTCGTGAGCTTTGACGAATTCCGCCGAGTTGGCGGGCCATGGCCACGCGTTGCGCAAGTCCGCCACCTCGACGCCCTCACGCGCCTTCACGTCGACATTCACAAAGCCGGACAAAATAGCGTCACAACATCCAAGGTTGAGTTTCATAAGCGGCGCCTCCTCAGGCGGAGCAGTTTCGGATTAAGGCGATGTTCCGCCTGACACAGTTCGAACAGCTTTCGAACAGCCGCTCCTTTTGATCGCGGCTCATTCCCTGACACCGGCTTACCTTGCCGGTTCCGAGTAGAGAGCAAGGTCCTCTCCAAGAATCCGTCTGATCTCCGAAACCGGATATTGCCTGTAATGCCGGCTCGACGTGCGCTTGGGAGAAGTATTCCGGTCGTGAATCATCGCGACATAGAACGTGTTGTCGGAATGAGTCACGATATTCGCGTCGCGACTGCCCCAGACGAATCGCGTGTCTTCGCCGACGTCGACTTCAGGAAAATGATTCCGTCTCCAGAACGACTTTGTGTAGCAAAGCGTGCCTCCGGCGATCCACGTTCGGCCGCCGTTGCAGTAGTAGAAGCTCCATGCGTTGCCGCTTTGCGGTTCGTAAAAGAGCAACCGGTCCAAACCGCAAGCATCGGCTCCCTGATCCAATAAATTCCTCACCTGATAGCTGAGCCGCGACCGTGCCATCCAATCGTCGTCGTCCCAGTGAGCGATGATGTCGCCGCGCGCTTCTTCGCACGCCAGGTTTCGTTTCCTGCCGAGCACCTCGCGGCGTTCGAGCCTCACGTACCTTACGCATGGATCATCCGGAATCAGGTCGGCGGCGCTTTCGACTCCGTCGTCAAGTATCAGCAGCTCCTTCTCCGGATAATCCTGCGAAAGAAAGTAGTAAATTGCGCGAGGCACGAATCGCCGCCGGTTGAATGTCGGCATGATGCAAGACACAAACGGCGTGGAACTGGCGTTGTCTGTCATTCGTGTTCCCTCGTGCCTTGATTATCGGTACGCGTTAGTATTTCCACTCTTCAGTATTTCCACTCTTCCGCCAGATCGGTCGCCTGATCTACTTCTTTATAGTGTTTTTTCGCGAATTCCGGATCGAGTCCGAGTCGCGTCTTGTAGGCGACCGAGCCCCACAGCGTATCCGCGAACCGCTCATTCAGGCGCGGAAAGAGCCCGGTACCCGTGCCTTTGGTAATAATGTCTTCTCCCTTCGCGGTGCGCGTGACTTTTCCGGGATCGAGCAGGTGGCGACCTGGCTTCGTGCGGTTCGTGATCGACTTTTTGTTTGCGTTCGCCTTAGTGAAAATCTTGCCGAAGGGAAACACAAAAGCCTCGTTTCCTTCCTCCGTCGATTCTCCGAAGCTAAAGGGAGCAGGATTCTTCTTTAAGCCTTCAAAGACCTTTTCGGTCGCTTCTTCATCAGTCTCGTTCGGTTGCTTTGAATACGCTTTGTGCGAAACGTTATAAGAATGCGGGCCGTAGATGTAGCGGCTGAACAGTCCCTTCGATCCACTGCCATTCATCTGCGCGACGGCTCCCGAGCCCTGCCCCAGAGCCGCCTTCATTTGCGCCACGTGTGCCGCGCCGGGACCAGAATTGGCGGCCCGCTGAATGGACGCGAGCCGCCCGACTTCGGGACGCTGATTCACCGTTTGGGATATCGCCGAGTTCATCGCGCCGGCGTTGGTTTGGGCGAATGTGGATGTCCGTGGATTGTTTTCGAGCTGCGCGGACCTTGCGTGCGCCTCCGCGTGGCGTTGTGCGATCCGTCCTAATGCAACATGCATAAATCACTCCTTGCGAGCAGTATTGATCCATTGCCGGCCAAGCTCACATCTACTAATCCTTCGGTTTGTTTGCGTCAGAACTCATTCGTTCAGCGCTATTCTTTGAACCGTTGTAGCTGTGAGACGCCTCCGGCGCGCGAATTCTTTTCCACCGTGCGAGCCTGAACAGGCGCGGCCTGTACGGAAGCGCCCGCCTGTTTTGCTCTTGCGCCCATTCGATCCGCCTCCGAGACTCGAGTCGTCATTCACCTGTACGTTGCCGATCTGAGTCGTGGGCCTGACGCGATTCTGCAACTGCTGGACGACGTGCCATCCTTCGTGATTCACGTGTTCCTGCTGGCCGGGTGCGACGTGAATAGCCCTCCCCTGAGTCACCGCGTGCGCGCCTATCTTCGCGGGCTCCGGCGAGTTGTAGTTAACCTGGACGTCGTTAAGATTGAAGCCGGACAGCGATTCCAGTCCGCTCTTGAGATCGTCAGGAAGCCCGGTGCTATTGGTCCGCCGCTGAGTCGTTAGAGTATTTCTCGAAGACAGGGTTCTCCTCATCCGCGCGACATGGGCGGCGCTTCTGCTTTTGTTCGCGAGATCGCTCATACTCGTCAATTGCGCAGCGCCTCTTTGAGCAGGCGTGATGGATGCTCGTTGCCCGGCCATTGCCTCCGACTGAGCGGTTCCATTTGCCCTGCTTTTCTCGTTAACGTCTTTTCTCGCCTGAGTGTGCATGACGTCTCCTGTCTTACTCATTCACCAGATCAATCATCGCCTTGCGTTCGTTGCCTCCGAAACCTGAACACTGATCACGTGTTTGGCTGCCGAAGTGAGAAAGTACCACTGCAGACGATCCGGATCGGGTTCGTAGGCAAAGCCGATGTCGTTCATCACCTCCACGTAAGGACGCGTTTGGATGAACTCTGAAATGTTGTCTTCCGACGCGTACTGGCCGCCCTTGGCCGCCCGCTCCGTGTCATAGAACCATGGCGACAGGTACTGTATGAGATCTTCGTTGAGCCGGTTGATTGAGTTACCCGGATCTTCATCCTCGCGGAATTGAACCGACGTCAGGACCGTGACGCGGACGTACACCGGATTAACCACGTTCAAAGCTATGAACGAGCTCATCAGGCCGTTTAGATAGGACTGAATCTGATAGAGCATTTCCGATGAAGCCGCTGGGATCGCGGGATCGACGGTTTCAATGTTATCCGGTCCCGGCACGACCACGACCAGCACGGCGCCGGGCGAGCTCCCTGATTCAAGATCGCGCGCGGGCAATGCTATGACTTTCCAGATTGATGGGAAGCGCTCGAGCACCAGCCGTTCGTAGTCCCATCCCAGAATCCCTCGATCCTTATGTCGCAGCCGTTCGCCGACTCGTATGTTGAACGTCGCATCCGTCTCTCGATTCCGGCCGCCGAACGACTCGATCGGCTGAGTTATCGTCTCGATGTCGGGCAGCGGCTCGACCGAGCTACTGATCGTGTACGGCGGCAGCGGCTTTTCAAGATGATCGCCGGTGCTGCTGTCCTTCACCCACGTCGCGATCGAGGCTTGCGCGTAGACGGCCATCGTCTTCGGAAATTGATCCGGCTTTTCCGGAACAGAAGCTCGAAGCCACTGATTGCTGGAAGGCATCACGGTGTGGCCTTCCGCGTCATAGGTCGGAAGGCTCAACGTAATGATACCGGTGTTTTGCAATCCGTTTGTCCAGTCCGCGAGAATCCGCGGCTCATCCAACTGTTTCCACGCATTGCCGCTGAGAAAATCCCATTGAACGGGCGGCAGCTTGGCCGGACCGCGCCAATCGGGTGAACACGACATCTGAAAGAGCAGCGTCAGGTTCTGAGGCGGAACCAACCCCGTGAAACCTACATACAAGTTTCCGGAATTCGAAAACACCGGCAGCAGCGTCGGCTTGCCGATCGCCTCGTTTTGAAGCGGCCCGTATCCTCCAAAAGGCAACAGGTGAAACATCGAGCCAGAGTCCGCGATTCCTGAAACCGGCGCCGAAAAGCGAGCCGAATAATTGACCGTCAAGCTCGTCGCCTGCGGCAGGTAGGGCTCGTTTGGATACCGAAGCTCCTTCTTCGGATTGAGGCACGCATCCATGCAGGCGGTGAGACACGCGTCGTACTCATTGCTGAGCTTCTCTATGCACTTCGCCAGACAGCCTTGCAAACACGGCACATCGTCGGCGCACTCTACCGCGCACTGAGTGAGACAGAATATCGCGTCGAGTATCAGCGTGCACTTCCTCGGCAAGCGCGGCGGAGAATCGACCGCGAGCAGCAGGCATTCATCAAGGCTGCGTTGAATGCACCGCGCCATTTGGTCTTCGGGAAGCCCGATGCAGGCTCGAAGCGCGGCTTCAACGCGGCTGATCGACGCGCCGTCCACCACGCCGGCGGCAACCATTGGCTTCATGCAGTCGATCAGAATTTCGAGCAGACAGGCGACGCAACTCATCAAGCATTTGTCTACGCATCCGATCGGCGGGCTCGCATCGGCGAAGTCGTCCAGCACGTCCAGACCAAGTATGTCGTCGCAGCCGTCCAGACAGTCTATGCATAACTGAATGCAGTCCATCGCTCGCTTCAGCGGTTCGCACCGGGCGAGGCACTTCTCCTGACAGCGCTCCGTGTCGGGCAAATCGTCGATCACCGCATTGAGCACGTTCTGTGAATAGATGCTGTTGCCGAACGCGTACGGAGGTTGAGTCAACTCGAGCTTGATGGCCCCGGCGGCCGGATCGTAGTACTGAGGAGGCGCCGAGCTCATGATGTCGAGCGTGTCGAATCCCGTTGCCGCGCACAACGGACCGGCACGGGCGGGTTCCTGATCGGAGCACCTCGGCTCTGAGCGAAACAGGTATACATCGGCCGCCATCGGCGGAGAGGCGAACCCGAACAGCGAGTCGTCGATAACCCACGATCCCGGATTTGAAACGCGGATTGAACCGCGAAAGACCTGATTGTCGAACAGGTTTGGATCAGGCTGGCCGTCGAGCCCGATGTCATAATACCTGTAATACCCCTTGAACCCGGTGCTGTTTTGCGGAAGGTTGAACCATACGATCTGAATCTGGAGCGAATCCAATTTCTTGACGAACAACTCGGGCTGCTGAATCGACAGGTACGAGCCGACAACCGGCAGTCCTCCAAGTACATTGAAGGGCGATGCGGCGTCGATCTCGCCATCCGTGTTCGAAAGCTGCAAGTCGGACAGCTCCTTAACCGCCACTCCGATATCGAACGCGACTACAGGCATTTCATTCAGGAGTGAAAGCGGATAGACGCTCACTTCTCCGACAGGCCCCTTCAGGCGCGCGGGTTCCTGATGCAAGTAGGCTTTCAGCGTCGGGAGCAGCGGAGACGGGTTGGACGCGTTCACTACCGGGTCGACGCTAACGAGCGCGGCCGCCGCTTCGTCGATCTCTTCTTCGCTCGCCGGGTCGAAGTTCACGACCGCCGGCGCGGTAGGCGGCAGATTGAAGCGCAACAAAAAGCTGGGTTCATCCAGGACTCCTGAGGGCGGCAGCGAGGATCGGTAGGCATCGATCTTCAACCATCCAGCCTGAGTCGAAACATAAAGCGTGAACGATTGATCGAGTAATCGGATAAAGGCATCCGTTGACGAAAGCCCGGTCGCATCCGCGATAGTCGCAAGCAGCGGGTTGAGCACGCTGTCCTGAAAGTCTCGCGTGTAGACTATGCGCAGATCGACCGTGCGCCGACCGCCGGTGAGCATCAGATACCGCGAAGCTACCCCGAACCCTAGCGACGCGGGCTCGGTGGTCTCCGAATCTGTAGTTCCAACCTTATCTTTTCCAAAAGTAGCCCACGGAGTTTGCGCGCTCTCCGATGCATCAGTGTTCTCGCCCGCCGTCGTTATGGCGGACGCCAATACCCGGCGCACGACCCTTTGCGGCGGCTCTGTTTCTACATAGGAGAAATGCGGCGGCCGGCCCTCGCCCGCGAAGAGACGCCCGCTCAGCACACGAAGCGTCTGGAGACGCTCGATCTGGGCCGCGGTCACAACGAGGCTCTTGTCCGCCGCATACAGAACCGTGCCGCCGTTGAGATCCTGGCCCGCCGGAAACAGCGTGCCGCCTGGAACCGTTGTGCTCAGCACGCCCTCTTCATCGCTCAAGGTGAACGTAAGATAGACGCTGTCGGGAATCGCTCCACGGTGACGCTCACGCAGGATGTCGCGATAATAAAAGTCCACGTATCGGTTCGACATCGTGTTGATCGTCTGCTGCGCGTGCTTGAACAAACAGGAAAACGCAATGTAGAGACCGATCTGCGGTTTGTGAGTCCCCGTGTACATTGCGGACGTAAAATTCGAGGCCGCGAACAATTTCAGTTGTTCGATCGAATAGACGAACGCAAAGAAAATCGGGTCGAGATAGGGTACGGCATGATCGATCTTGCGGTTATATCGCCGTCCTTTGTAGATCGACGGATCGGGGCATACGCCGCTCAAATTCCAGATCGGCAAAAACGAGCTGTAGTCGAGACCGATCGTGCTTCCGAGAGCGGTCGCCGCCCCTTCATCATATGCCTTCAACCGGCGCAACTGATCGTTGAGGCCGCCCTCTATATCCAATACGAGTTGCTTGCGAAGAAGCCGGGCCGTTTCGCTGCCTCGCTCCATCTCAACGCAATTGAGCCAATTGTTCACATCAAGCGCGAGCCCGAGAACGGAGCGAAAAGCGGCCCGCAGCAGCTCGAACTTCTCCGAGCTGTTGTGCTCGGCGAGGGTCATTTCCTTCAACCGGGCGAAGTCGGCCTCAGCCTCCGGAAGATCCATGGTTTCTATCGAGGCAAGAGTCATCAACGGATCGGTGAGAAAGAAATTGACCCAGTCGCCGTCTATCTCATCTTTCTCGTCGTAAAAGTTGATTAAGGCGCCGTATTCGACGGAGAAGTTCAACAACTGTTGCGACGGGCGGCCATCCACTTCCGCATAGCCGGGATCGAGCGCGCGCAGCCGGCGATCGTACTGGCTGACGGCCCCATTGATCACAATGCCAGGGCTCGGTCTCACAGCCTATTGTCCTCCCGCCGCAAGAGAGCCTTCCTGAATGTAGAAAGGGTAGACAAGATTGTTTCGCGCGTTGGTCTTTCGAATCGTGTAACCGACCGTGATCAGAATAATGCCTTCGGCGTTCGCGGCAGGCTCGACACTGACTTCATCCACGATTATGCGAGGCTCCCAATATAAGGCCGCTTGTTGCACCGCCGATCCTATCTGGGTCATCAACGTGGCCGTGATGCTTGCGAATACATACTGCTTCAGCGTGCCGCCGTATTCCGGCAGCATGATGCGCTCGCCTAAGGCGGTCGAGAACAGAATCCAGAGGCTCTCGTTTATGTCCTCTTCGTCGCTGACCATTACGACACTGTAGTCGCCGGTCGAGAACCTGGGCGGGAAGCTCCACCCAGTTCCCAGAAATGACTTCTTAGATCGTTGCAACGCGGTTCAACCTCCGATTAGTACCAGCGGCCATCCAAGGATGATCGTGCCTCCGTGAGCGGTCTTGTCGCCCATGCGCGCGGCCGGCATGCCTCCGATTTTGACGGTCTGCGATCCTTTCACAAGCGCGTCGGGCGGCCCGATGCAAAAGGCAAGATCGCCGACCTTGGCTGCCGGAAGGCCCGCGATAAGAACCGTAGGCACGCCCGGCCCGAGTATCGGCCCGCCTACATGCGGTATCTGCACGGGCCCGACGGGCGTACTCATCGGACACTGGTGAAGATCAATTACCCTGGCTGCCGGCGGCATGTTCGCTCCTTTTGTTATTGGTCACTGGCGATTTCCCTCTTCCCTATCGCCTAATTGATCTTTACTAGAGCGCCGCGAACCGTGAGCATTCCGGAGGCAGTCACTTCCGATAGGGCGCCCTTTGCGCTGAATTTCGCCTTTGCATTGTTAGCGACCTGGATTCCTTCAATCGAGGCGTTCGCCTTGGCGCTCAACGCGAGATTCGCTCCGGCCTGAATAGTGATATTGCCTTTGGCGGTGATCTTGATATTCGATCCGCTGTCCAGAGCGATGCCGCCCTTCGATAATGAAACCGTGTTGCGATTGCTGTCCTTGATCGAAATCGCGCCCGTCTTGTCGTCCATTTTTATCGTGTGCTTGCCGGGCGTCTTGATCTCGATAATTTTGTTCAGGTCGTCGAAGAAGATCTCGAGCTTGCCCTTCGTAACGATGGCCTTCTTTGTATTCTTGTCGTCGGGCGGATAAGGCGGAGGAAGCTTCTTGCTGTACACGCTGCCCAGGATTACTGGATAGCGCGGGTCTTGATTCATGAATCCGACTATGACTTCATCGTTGACCTCAGGATAGAAGACAGCTCCGATCTTGTTCGAGCCGTAGAACGTCGCAAGCCGCGCCCAAACGCCTTTCGCATTGTCTTGCAACAATGGAAGCCTGACTAAAACTCGAAACTCGCCGCCGGGGTCCTTCGAGACCTGTTTAACTATGCCGGTCTGCATTCCGCTTATGGCGGGCAACTGTCCCGAAGCCTCGGGCGCTTCGATATTCGGGGCTTCGGACGCAAACCAGTTTGCGCTCAATCCAAAGCCGACGGTCGTCAGCCACTTTCCGTCGGTGATGCTCTGATGAACGCCGCCGATGAACGCAGCGCCGTTGAACCTTGCGCCCAAACCGGCGAGTTGAATCATCTTTCCGGTCTGCGCCTTTGCACTTCCCTGGAACCGGACATGTCCGAGGATCTTGGACATCTTTGATTTGAGCAATTCTCCGGACGACCAGTCCTGCAGCGCTGCTCTTTCGAGCGCGCCGGTCTGCTGGTTGAACTTGCGAGCGTTGAATACCTTCGCCAACTGCCCAGAAGGGACATTGCCCTGCTCTTTGACGTTGACCGTCCCTGGGCCGGAATCGATAAGCTTTTGTGAAGCCGGGTCCCAGGTGTAGCTCTTGATCGCGGAGGGCGCGAACTGGGTGGCGGCATCCATCTCGGCCTGCAGATCCAGGATCGATACGCCGTATTCGAGCAGTAGTACCGGCGGCTGCTGCGTATCGGGCTTATTAACCGTAACCTTGCCGCCATCGGCAATCACGATGAATCCATTCATCTCCGCCCGCATCAACATCAGATCCCAATCGCTCGCGTAATACTGAACTATGTCCTCGTGAACGACGTTGGTCGGCGCGACGTCTTTCGCGAGGCTGCTGTCGCCGATCAGCTTTTCGATCAGCGCGCTGTCTTTGATCTTTTCGAAGATCGCGTTCTTTCGTTCCAGGGTCATCTTTATCGCCTGATCGGTTATATCGATGACCAGCTTTGAGCCCTGGGTCTGATCGATCTCGATGCCCTGCTTGACGATGATGCCTTTGAAAATGACCGTGTTTTTCTGGTTGTAACCCGCGGCGATCTCGATCTTCGAACCCGGCAAGAACGTCTTGAGATTGCTCAGCGGAAAATCGCGTTTGGCTGCGCTGCCGTCGAAGATAACAACTTTCGCTTTTGGGACCTTGTTCACCGCAACCCACGTGTCGATCGACTCGACTTGATATGTGTCCTCGATCTCTTTGCCTTCCACCTTGATGGAGAAGCTCACCAGAGAGGTATTGGCAGTAAGCGGCGTTGGAGTACTCATGCCGCGGCGTCTCCCAACGGCGGAAACGTGATCATTGATCCGACGACCAGGTTTCGAAAATCGGTTATGCCGTTGACCTCCGCCACCTGCGTGTAATAGTTGCTGCTGCCGTAGACGCCGTAGCACATCAACGGCAACGTATCCCCGGCCCTGACGGTGAGCACCTTTGTGAGATCGGGCGACCGTGCGTCCGAGCTCAGCGCGAGCTCGGTTTCATCTTTGTAGCTTATGAACGTCGCGTCGGCGCGCGCGCGAAGCGGAGTGCCGTCGGGTTTGAAGAGCGTGTAGGTGATCGACAGCGCGGACAATCTGCACGTGAACTCGAGCGTACCCCAGACCAGCTCCAGATACTTCGGGCTGTGAATCTCGCCGTCGTAGTTATAGACAACGCTCTTGAATGCCGCGATCTGTTTGGTGATCCCGTCGGCCATGAACGGAATGACGCCGGGGATCGCGCTCGATACGACTCCGGTTCCGTCGAACACGATCTCGAATTTCACTGTCTCCGACAGCACCTTGTTGAAGTTTGGCGAGCCGCCCGGCGCGCCCTGAGCCTGAACATCGTTGTAACAGATCTCAAAGCTGTGGCTGTACTTCTCGGGATTTATGTAGACGGAGAACTCAGCTACCGGCGTTTTGAACTTGCCGACCTCGTAGGCGAGGATCTTCATCTTTTGAAGGCCGCCGAAAAAGCCCACGTCAACGCTCCTTTTGCAGCTTCAGAATCTTGAGGACGCGTAACACGACGTCTTCGACGATCTGTTCGCGATCGAGATCGCGGCAGCCGCCGCCGTCCGACGCGCCTTTCGCCTGTTCGGCGCCGTCGCGCACCTGCATCCTTATTCCGATTTCGTTTATCTCGAGAGCCATAGTTATAGAACCGGCGTTACAGACCCTCCGATAGAAGACATCTCCCCGGCCTTACACAGCCAGGCGGGCGACCGCGAGCGTGAGGGCTGCAAGAGCCGCGGCCGCGCCTTCGACATTGACGTTGATCCGCTGAAAGTAGTTGTAGGACAACTCCAGCGTCTCGATCAGGATCTTGTTGTCCATCGAGTTAAAGGGGCCGACATCCCAGCGAAGCGGATACGCGTTCACGAATATCCAGGCGTTCGTCGGCCATCCGTTGTCGTTAAGCAGCATCACCAGCAAGTTCTGAGGAATGATCGGCAGCGTGAGGGCTGAACCGATCGTCAGCCCAAACCACTCCGATAAGAATGATCCCTTGGTGACGATGCCCCGCTTGAGCACGAGATTCGAGTATTTGGCAGGCCGAGGGAGCCGGTGGACAAAACGGTTTTCGCCTCCTTCGACGACCTCTTCCGTGTCCCACTCGGCCTGAACTCCCGAGATCTCTTGAAAGCTGGCGTCTATGTCCGTCAATAAGGAAAGAGCCGTGGCCGAGCCAAGCACTTTGACGGTGAAATAAAAGCCGCCAGGGGGATAGTAGTCCTCCGCCATCGGTCAGCTCCTGTTCTCCTATGGCGCGGCCACTGTAAGCGTTTCGAAGGCGATCTCGATCGATTCGACGGCCACTTCGTTGCCTTCGGACTTTAGATCGGTTCCCGTAATCTTTGTCGGCCACGCATTGTTGAGCGTCCACACCATCTTGGGGGCGCCGACTTCGTCCAGAAGATTCACGACGACCGTGCGGCGCTTGATGGTGTTCATCTTGATCTCGTTGTACCAATCCCAGAATTTGTTGTCGTTGACGAAAGTGCCCTTTCGCATCGTCACGTTTCCGACCTTCCCCAGGCCCGGCATCTTTATCGGATAGAAGATCGGGCTGTTGCCGTGGCGGTACTCGATGACCTGAGTCTCGCTGTTAAGACCGTCGACTTCCTGAAAATTGACGGAGCTGTCGTCTCCCAACTTAACGGAGAAATAAAACTTTGGTAGCGGCCATACATTGTCTTGAACTTCACCTGCCATAACGCCTCCTGGTGATTTTTCTTAGCGGTTCAAAGTGCGATGTTACTCGCGCGAAGCCATCGGCGCTTTGCCGGGCTCAAGCCAGGCCTTCCATCTTTTGTTTGAACGTGAGCTCGATGAACTCCGCCGGCCGTATCATTTGCAAGGTCACCTGGGCGACCATATAGCCTTCGAGAATATCCATCGGAGTCATTGTGCTGCCGAGCCCGCACTGGACGGTGAAGGCTTCCTTCGCGGTGGCGCCCATTTAACCCGCCTTGAGACCAGAGGCCCTGCAGGAAATTTGAAGCCATCGAGACGGCCGCGACCCAGGTCTTGGCGTCATTGGCGGCGAATACGAATTGATTCAGCGCGTTCTTTATCGATTGCTCGATGTAAATCATCGTGCGCCGAACCTGAATGTACCGCCAGTCATTGCTATTGCCGTCGAGCGTTCTCGCGCCCCAGACCACCGAGCCTCGGCCGGGGAACTGGCGGATCACGTCGATGGCGACCCCATTCAGCGGCCTGTTCAACTCGCCTTGCTGATCGTTGTTAAGCTTAACGGTCGGCGACAGCACCGACGCGAGGGTCATATTCGCCGGAGCATTCCATACTCCGCGATTCTGGTCGTTGAGCGTGAACACGCCCGCCATCGCTCCGCTGGGCGGCAGGACGTCTATCTTGGACGCGATGACATTTTCAATCTGGCCGAGGATTGGGAGAGCGTTGACAAGATTCTGATTCAGCCTGCTCACGGCTGTGGTGTCCGCGGGATCGGTGATGTTCGGATCGAGGTCGGTGATGTACTTGTCGACTCGTTTATACTGACTCGTGTCTTGTCCGTAGGTGCGCTGCGCTTCGACTCGCAGAATGTCGTCCTGCAGCATTGTCAGCGTGTGCGTCTTAAACGCGTCGCCGCGATTCCCGATGTTGAAGTTCGTATAGAGGATCTCGCTTGGCTGCACAACCGCCGAATTGAGAAACGGGAAGTACGCCATTCCGTATTTGCGGAACATGCTTCCTGAAATATGCGTCCAGAAATCCTCAATAATAGCCCGCATCTTTAGGCTGAAACCCGGGTCTCCCTGATTCAACGCTTCAGTGTCGTAGACATCCAGGATCGCTACTCGATCCTGCGTGCTTCCGCACTGCTTGAGCATATCCTCGGCGAGCTGATAAAAATCCTCGCGGCGGTTGAGCAAGACCGCATCGGGAATAACAAGTATGGTTGGACCGTTCTGATCGGCTATTGCATCCAGCCCTTTCTTCAGATCGACATAAGTAATAGGGACGCCTCCCGGATGAGCTCCCTGGTCGGTGTAGCTGCCGACCGATACGATGTAGCAGTTAGCGCCTCCGTTGTTGTAGAACAGGCGCAGGCTGTTATAGAGATTGAACGCCGACTCGTTTGTCGAAGGCTGCGTGAGCTTGTAGTACTCGTTCTCGACGATCGGGGGAGAACACAGTGTTTCGCATGCTTCCACGACAAAGTCGTACGAGTCGGCCGGCGGCGGCGAGCCCGCCGGTGACCCGAAGATCTGAGCGATGTCGTAGTTCGGCACGAAGCCTTTGCCAAAAATTGCTTCGTAATCGGCAAGCGATCCTATCGGGATGGGTTTGAAGTATATGGGTTTCCCGCTCACCTCGGCGGTTTCGGTGTATCCGATAAAAGCGGGAACGGCGGTCTGGACGCCTACAATCGACGGTGGAAACGCATCGAATTCCGTGATGTAGACGCCCGGCGTATTGCGGTGCATAAAAGATGTTGCCATCAAGCTGCTCCTTTCGTTTGTTCCGTAGTCACTCACACATAAACGTAGATCTCCGAGTAGACCGCCGCGGGCGGTGACCCGCGGGGCTGGTCGACTGCGAAGTTGCACATCCGCGCAATCATCTCGCGACAGCGGGGTCTGGATTCCGCGCCCTCGCATAGACTGGCTTGCAGAGCTTCGCACACCGCTTCTCGAGTCAGCGGAAGCACCTGCTGACTCGACGCGACTGGAAGCCGGTCGATAAGAACGCTCTCGGTCGGAGCGAGGCCCTTGCGGCGGCCGCGCAACTGGAATCGAAGCTGACTCTGCTCTTCGAGCGGTATTTTTTCCTTGGAGATAAAACGATATGCCGTTGAACCGTTCGCCAGCCGTACGCAGCAAGGTCCGTTAAAAGTTATCTTGCCGGACAACGGGTCCAACTGATCCCGCCTCGTTACATCGACGATCCTCAGATCCACTAACTTCTCGGAGCCTGGTTGGGGCGCGATGTAATAATTCCAGATCGTCCTTCGCCTTCGAAAATCGAGATGGTAGTCAACTGGAACGACCGAAGGGTTGATTCCCCAGAGATCCCTCACCGGGTAGATCCCCTCGGCGCGCGACGGCGACGGTGGGGCGCCCGGCTCAATCAGCGGATCCGTGAACAGTAGATCGATGAAGCAGAGCGGAGTCGGGTATGGCGCCGTGTATAAGACAGGCCGCGGTTCTTCGACAGGCTTTCCATCATAGCCGATCTTCTCAATCGTATATTTATCTTCGGGCAACAGCGAAAAATTCAGATAGACGATTTCCGAGCAGAAGAGCGGCGGACTTGATACTCCGATGTCGGCCTTGTCGAAATTGTTCTCGAACGAATGGACATGGCTGGAACACCGAGGCTCGGTTATGACCTCGACACCCGATATGGCGTTGACCTGTACAGCCATTACCCGATCGCTTACCAGAACCTGGTACTGAGTCGGGATAACCGGAAGCCGCTCGTCGGCGACAACCCACTTGCCCTGATTCAAGATCACCTCGCCGTCGGGACCGACGTGGGCCTCCTGATTACTGAAGTAGAAGTTCAGTTTGGTCGGTTCGGTGTCCACCGGAATCGCCGTGAAGTTAATGAAGTACGGATTCCTCAAAGACAGGGCGAACGACAGGCGCGTCCAGACGCCTGTGACCTCGGGAACCTGGAACCCTCTTTCCGCCTGATGCCTGAGGAAATTGAAGAGATTCTCCGCGCGGTTCATGTCATAGAGCACCGAGAAGCCGATGCCCTCGTCCTTGAGCAGAAGACCGAGCGTCGCCATCAAAAGACGCGTCGCCGCCGTTGGATAAACCCGAAAATCCGGGCACCGGCCCTCCGAGTTGTTGTAGTACGTGTTGCGTATCGAAACCTGCGCCAATATGCCATAGCGCGAGCCATGCATAACCGGCGGATCGGACGAGGCCCGATTGCGGGGCTGAAACAACGCGATCTCACTCGCCCGGTGAATTAAATGTCGCAGGATCATCTCTGTTCGTTAATCCATTCCCTCTTCGAGTCGACGGTGTGCGCCGCTCTTAAGGCTCTTCTCGTGACCCTTCGAAGGACGGGTCCGCCGGCTCGCTTGGAGTTCTGACGCCTTTCGTCGCCGGCGTCTCGGCCTGCATCGCTTCGCCGCGGAACGGAATCATCCGAATTTTGTAGTAGACCGAAGGGAGATATTTGGTTCCCATCAATCCCATCAGGTAATTCAAATCGGTTACGTCGAGATTGGTCATTTCCAACGTCAGCTTGTCGATTATAGGATCCAGGTCGGGCAGGTTGGCGTGAGTGAACCAGGGATTCTGCTGAAAGAAGCTGATCGTCCTGGATATGATACCGAGCCCCTCGCGATAGTTGTTGTTAAGAAAGTTCGCATAGAAAAGAACAAACAGATCGATATAGAGCGGAGGCGTCACGACTACATACCCGCCTCCGCTCTTTGCCGGGACCGTCGAGTTGTAGGTGCTGATGGCGGTCTCGTGTTGTATGTTCGCCAGGAACATGACCAGCTTGTCCTTTGTTTCTTCGAATACCCCGCCGCCGTGGTCGAGGATATTAGAAAGAATCACCCAGTCTTCGTCTCTGGGATCGGCGTTCCTAAAGTATTCGTTAACTTTATCTCGAATAAGTTCGAGAGTCGTTTTGATGACGGACATATCCTCACGCAGCCCATGCCAGGGCTCCGACATTGTTGAGCTATTGAGAATCCCGAGCGGGTGTTGCCGTGCTAGAGAATTCCTTTTTGATCGAGGCGCAGAAACTCAGAAAGCCGGTCGAAGCCGATTCCGTGGGCGATTCTGTCCAACACTTCTATCGACACTCCGGCGCGATAATTTTCGATTCGATTCAAGTGCTCGAATGAAATCCCTGACCTGAACGCCAATTCTTCTTGCGTCAGACGCGTTTTGACGGTCCTTCGGTGAAAGCGAATTAGATCGCCAACGGTCATTCGAACTAGTATGGCTCTATCATCGCGAATAAGAATTGACTGCTCACCTATTGAGACCCCTCCTGCAGATCCGATTGTTGTCTTCATTTTGTGGGGTTGCCTTCCTGATCACGGTTCTTTGTTCTTTAAGATCGGGGACCGGACGCTGGGGCGGGCGCATCCGACCTCCCGGACAAGAATGAGCGCACTTTGCTGCCGTGCGCGATTGTCAAAAACCCTGCCTCCTCTTAGAGGACTGTACCCTCAACCGTAATGAGTTAAAAAAGTCACTACCTTGCGCGTCATCGGATTATAAGTACGATTGCCCTTTATATGGTATGAAGCTTACTTCATATCTTATGACGTGAGCCTGAAAATTATTTCCGGCCCGTGGACAAGGCTCTTCCGTGAGATGCGTGATACGCGTAATCGTGCAGGTTGGTTGCCCCTCCTGGGCATCCCACAGGGATGCCGCTGGAGTTTGGCCGTTTAAGAGTTAGGTGGGCATCCCACAGGGATGCCGTGGAAATAGCCCAGCACTTCAGTGCTGGGTCTTGGATCGCCTTTTTCGACGCTCGTCCCCTAGGGGACGAGATGACGCTTGGGGAACGCGATCAGTCGTGCCGGGCGGCACTCAATAGAATCTCGAAACCGCCTATACCCACCAGTTAACTGGTGGGCTATTTCTCTGCATCCCTACGAAACGCCCCGCGCCGAGAAGCCCGAATGGCCTACTCCGGTGCTCCCTGAGGAGGAACGCGTCAATAGCCGGGGGCCAGCGTAGAGCAGCCCCCGGTGCGTGGGGCGAGTTTGCTTCTGAAACGCGCGAGTTTGAATATTGCAGAAGCATTGGATTGTTCCCTGAAGGGGAACGCGTCAGTAGCCGGGGGCCAGCGTAGCGCAGCCCCCGGTGCGTGGGGCGAGTTTGCTTCTCAAACGCGCGAGTATGAATATTTCAGAAGCATTGGATTGTTCCCTGAAGGGGAACGCGTCAATAGCTGGGGGCCAGCGCAGCCCCCGGTGCGTGGCTTCTGAAGCGGAACGCGTCAATACGATCCGTCGATAGTCTCACGTAGTCCCACTGAAGATCGTCTGCAATGAACCGATCAGAGTTCCCGTGCCGCCCGAGCCGGGTGTTGCGCTCAGGGAATACACCGGAAATGTGTAGTCCGGAAATGTCCCGTAATACAAACTCGTGGTTCCAGTCTGCGCGTTGTTGGATGTAGAGGTGTACTGGTAGAGGCCGGTGAGTTTCACCGTCTGTTCGTCATTGAACTCGAAATAGTTGTAGCCCATGAGGTTGGTTGTACTGTTCGCCGTTCCTCCGTTATTAGTCGTCAGATAAGTCTCGAGCGATTGTGCTTGCCCCAGCGCCGCGGTGGCTTGATCGCTCGGCGTCGGGAAATCAGTACGATTAGGAGTGAACACTTCCATCAGAAGCAACGGGACATTGAACTGCGCGCCGGGCCATGGGCTAGCCCCCGAGTCGTACAGCGCTACGGTACTCGCCAATGTGTTTGAGAACGGAGACACGGTTGAGACCTGGCTGATGTTGGTGCTGTTGTAGTAGTAGCCACCGTACGTAGAATCGGCTGTGCTCAAGCCGGTCACCGCCGTCGCAAACGTGCTTCCGAGAGCGCAGCCGTTAGGCGTTGTCTGGTTCGCCGTCACTCCGTCGATTACACACTGAAACCAACTGCCGTTCGAGCCGCCCTGGTCCGCATTCGAGAACGTCGCGCTCAAAGGGATGATCGGCGTAGCGCCGTTGACCACAGGGTTTCCATCGGGGCCTGTGCCCGTGCCGTTTATCTGCGCGTGAAGATTGACGATCCACCAGATCGTGCGAGCAAGGAAATTCGACGCCGTGGTTCCAGAAATCCCCTGGCCGATATCTCCCTCGTTGCCGATGCTGATCGAGTGAATGGCGGAATGTATCTGACTAGTCGCCGGGTCCGTGATGCTGGCGATGAATAGAGTAAAGTCGTTCTGAATATCAGCGGGAGCGCTGGTGAAGTCGTAGTCGGTCAGCACCTGATTGTTCCACGCGTACTGGTCGTCCCCGAGAAAATAGTCGGAAATCGGGACGACGACTTTCAAGCCCGCGGTGTTGGCGTAGTCGAGAAAGTTGATGTGGTCGAGTCCGACATTTGATGTAGATGATGTGCCGCGCGCCATGTTCCAGTTGTAGAGCCGGATCAGGTTGAAGCCATAACTGCTGATGGTGTCGAGGTCGTTGCGATAGTTGCTCTTGTTGTTTACCGGTACGCTTGGGTCGCCAGTCGGAGCGGCCTCGTATTGGTTATTCCAGAATGACTGGAAAGCGTCGTTGGCGAAATCCGAGTCGTTCGTCTGTGTATTCGCCGCGCCTACGACCCATCCGGGCCAGGTCGGGCTGTAGTCGACTCCATACCATATCGTCCCTGTGTACCAAGTCGTCGTTTCTGTAGTGGCCATCGGCATTGTCCTTTCATGAAGAGGATTCAATCAAAGAAATCAGGCGAATCAATCAGGCCCACCCGATCGATTCATTCCTGGTGATCGCTAGTACATGAAAAAAGGCGAAAAACATTTCATCCGAACTCTGAATCCTGTCGAGAAATGTGATTCTCTGAATTTACAACCTCGCCCCACAGGGTCGGCGGACTTCCCAGGCTCTACGTTCGGCGCCGCATTAAGCCACACAATTTTTTTGCTAAACCCATGGGAGAATCTCTGGGTCGCGACCACTTACGTTATGGCTGTATATGAAGGTCTCAATCACACAGCGTTTGAGACCCGAATAGCGGGGCCCGCTTCATGCCCACGGGCTGTGAAGTGACAGGGGGTTCTTCGGCAAGGGTAGTGATTACGCATTGTAGAGATCGCGTTTGCATCTCCGATGCGACCCAGGGTTCCCTTACCGTAGAATCCCCTGCCGCGCTCTAAGGAATTCAATCTCTCCCGAATAAACTCGATTGATCGCACCTTTTCCATAATCCGACCGCTGCACTATCCCACGCACCCATAATTAATCCCTTGTTTGTCGGCAGCCAATCACTCGGCTTCAGAAGAAGGTGCCTCGCACCCGAGCTCAGCGCTTATACTCTTGCGTGTCAGCGACCAGCACCCGATTGGCCTCCCGTAAAGTAATCAACTCCGAAGCGCGAATCAGAGTTTCTAAGCCAGGCGCGCGCCCAGCCGAAACCGGCGATCATTACATTCATTTGAAATCGTGTCCACATTGGAAGGCGTCTATTCTTAATGAAGTATCAAATATCGGCGAGCTTCACTTATCTGGAAATTTTTTCGGCTTAGTTGTCACTTATGCAATAGCCGGACGATGTGCGGCCATTCCGCCGACCAACAGTGGATGGTCGAGGAAGTATTCATGGAGCGGCCGCCTTTCAACCGGGTCTCGTGATCATGAAAGGTCAGATTCTTGACAACATGCGGCTTATATAAAATCCATTTCCAGGAGACTGCAATGAAGAACACCTCACAAAAGTTGCTGAGTTTGTTGTTGTGTGCGATCACCATCGCTTCTCCGCTGTTTTCGCGAACGGCAGCGGCGCAGGAGACCAAGGAAGAAAAGAAACAGAAGGAAAGGCAGGAGAAACTGAGCAAGAAGGAAGACGAGAGAAGGGAGAAAGAGGGCAAGCTCAGAGCCAAAGAATCCAAGACCTACAATACACTGAAGGAGTTCGCTGAAGATCTATACGCGAGCGATCCGGAATTTCGCGATAACGTAGACGCCGAATATCGCAGCCGGCAAGAGAGAGAAGCCAGATATGCGTATGAAATCAACGTCACTCGTAAAAGTGAGTGGGCGATGCCGGAAACCGAAGGGGCCAGGCTCAAAGTCAGACGCCTGCTCTATGACAATCCATGGATTCAGGACTATGTGAATCGCGTCGGCCAGCGGTTGGTTCCGGAGGGCTCGGGCAAATTTTACGCTTTTAGAGTGACGTACGAGCCCATTCCAAAGTCCTACACGTTATCCACGGGCACGGTCTTAATTTCATCAGGGATGATCTCGATGTTGGACAGCGAAGCGCAATTGGCCTACGTCCTCGCCCACGAGATTGCACACGTTCATAAGGATCATGCGAAAGTCGATGTCATGATGGAGGTCGGCCAGGCGGAGTACAACAAGAGACAAGAAAGGAAACGAGCGAAATGGACCGCAATTGTCGCAGCGGCCGGAGCAGCCGTCGGTGGAGTCGCGAAAGGCGCTGACGGGATTCTAGCGGGAGCCGCCGCCGGTTATATTGGCGGCGCGGTTGGGACCAGAGTCGCAATTAGCGACATGAAAACATCTGAATGGGATGAGTTTCAGGAGAATGAAGCAGACGACTTCGCGCTCAAGACCGCGATCGAAAAATACTATGATGTACAGGAAGTCCCAAAGCTATACGCGCGTATTTCGGAGTTCGCGCGGTTTGATCGGCGTGTTGAATTAGGATTTCTCGGCAGGCGCGACCGTTTGCGCGAACGCAAGGAGCAATGCGAGAAATTGCTCGAGGGATCGCTAAAGGCCCAGTATGCGGATCTGGTACGAAGCGGAAAATTGCTTGGAACTACCGGTGAATACAATCTCATAATGGCCGAGCTGAAGCGCGATAACGGCATCGAAGCTTATAACTACGACATGTTCGACATGGCGAAAAGAAACCTGCAACAGGCCGTTTCGATTCGCTCCGACGACGCGCTCGCGTCATATTACTATGGCAAAATTCTGAACCTTGTCGGCCGTACCAAAGAAGATCAGGATCAGGCTCAGTTTTATCTTGCGCGAGCAATAAAACTGGATACACGACAGACGATTCCCGACATACAACTTCAACGCGCCATGATCCTGATGGAACAGAGCGATTCCGCCAACAAGACGCTGGCGCTGCAAGCGCTAAAAGATTACATCGTCTCGTTCCAACGTAAGCGAGTTGAAGAGGTCCGGCAGGATAGGACTCTGCCGCCTAACCTCGAGACCATTTACGATCACATGCTGGTCCTTGGCGATAGGATCTGGAGCGCGCCTTTGCCGGACTACCTGCGAATCAATCTCGTTTCTACCGATCCAGGTCCGGCGGAGCGGCCGAGGACGGTTCAGCAGCAGTGAGAATCGCGCCTCGCTCAGTGTCTGCATACGCCCGGTCCGCAAGACACGGAACACGCGATGGGCGAGCCTCTTTTAAGGCCCGCGTCTCAATATTCTGTGCGGTTCTGCTGGGCCTCGCGCTGTCATACAGCCAGGCCCGGCAGGCCAGGGCTGCCAATGTATTCGAGATAGAACTGCCTGAAGCCCGAATCGCGTCGACCTCCGATATGGAGCTCGTCATCCCTTCTGCTCACGTAGCGACAATTCTGGTGCACGTTCTTAATCCTCAAGCTGCGCTGATCGACTACGGAAAGATCTTCACCAGCATCAACGGTCAAGCCACAGCCACCATCTCCGACATGCGTCCGAGCGAACGCGGAAAGCTGGTGCGAATCGATCTAAAGAAACGCGACGGATTAGCTTTGGTTCCGGGCCGCAATACAGTGGAGATTCGCGCGGAAAACCGCCTCGGCGCGGTTTTCTACTCCTCGTTTATTCTTCGGACCGAAACTGAAAACCGGAACCCCGCCTTTCAATATCGATCGAGTCTCGGAAATGATCCGAGTCATCAGACGCCTCCAGATCTGCGGATGACCGAACCGAAGATCGCGATCGAGATGCCTTCGACCCAAAATAGTATGGATGTAAGATTCTCCGGCGTTGCCGCCGCGGTAACATCGGTGGAGCGGATCTTAATCGACGGCGCGGCCGCCCCGCTCAAGCGCGTGCCTGAAGGCGAGCGCAAGATCGGCCTCGCGCATGAGGAGAATAGAGTGATGTTCGATCTGACACGGCCCGTAAGAGCCGATGCGAGCAATGTCGCCATCGAAGTCGTGGATTCATTCGGCAATCGAATCACGGAACTGATCCCGATACACAGCCGTGCTCATCCCGCGAGTCAATTCAAGGGGAAGAAGTACGCTTTAATAATCGGCATATCGAAATTTCTGAACAATGGCAGAGGTGTAAAAGACCTTCAGTACGCTCACAGCGACGCCGCCTCCATCAGTGAGTTTCTGCAATCCCCGGCCGCGGGCGCGTTTCCTTCCGACAACATCAAGCTGCTGCTGAATGAGAACGCGACCTTGGCGGCCGTTCGAGAAGCTCTCACAACATTCATAGCAAAGCCGGGTCCTGATGACTTGCTCCTCATATTCATTGCCACGCACGGAATGCCCGATCCGCTAAATCAGCAGAACCACTATTTCGTCATGTACGACACTGATCTGGAACGTATGTCCGACACCGCGCTGGCGATGTCAAAGCTCGGCACACTGGTAGAGCAGAGATCATTCGCGAGGAGACGCGTGATGCTGTTCGATACGTGCGATAGCGCCGGCATTAGCGTTCCGGCTGGAGTGACGGCGCGCGGAGGCAATAATCTCTCGAATCTGATTCTCAAGAGGTTATACCTGGAAGAAGGGACCGCGACGATGACTTCCAGCGATGTGGGCGAATCGTCCTACGAACATATGAGATGGGGAGGAGGTCACGGCGTGTTCACGCACTTTTTGCTCGAGGGATTGAAAGGCAAGGCCGACGAAAATCTTGACGGTCTCGTCACAGTCGGAGAGCTATTCGGCTACGTAAACCTTCAAGTTGTTGACGCCACCAGCCAGCTCTACCCTCAAGCTTCTCAGCATCCCCAGATGGTTCCCGGCGGCAACGCTGATCTAACGCTGGCCGCGGTGAACCGGCCGACATCCGGACTATAGTATGAGGCTCGCGCGAATGCGGACGAATACGGCTCTCAGTACATCGCTCCTGGCGGTCGCGCTGTTCGTTTCCGCGAGCAGCAATTCACCCGGCGGCCAGTCTCCGCGTACGCTAGCGGAACTAGCGAATGTGCAAGGCTCGGAGACGAATTTTCAAGCCTCCGATACCGCGCAGAGCGCGGCGCTCAGTTCGCGCTCGGCCGGCTCGAAAAATCGCTCGCAGAGAAGAGTTGAGCTCCGTTGCCGGCTCTTTATGGCGGATCAGGAGGGCAAGCCGATTCAGGTAACCTCCGAGCGAAGCTTCTCCGCCGGAGACCGGCTCAGAATCCTGGTTGAATGGGCCACTGACGCTAATCTGTACGTGTTCGCACAGGAGGGAACCGGTCCGTTGCTAATGCTCTTTCCGGACCTTGGAATCCGCCAGGGCAAATCCGAGCTCGGAGCTGGATCTCCGTTGTTCCTTCCAGGGAGGTCTGACAGAGACTGGTTTATCATTTCGGGCTCATCGTCTGCTGAGCGATTATTCATCGTCCTCTCAGCGGATCGAATCGAAGAATGGCCCACTGAGAAGGGCGTGCTCGACTATCCATCCCGATACAGGATCAGTCGGCGAGAGTTCGATCAAGTTAGGGCGGCGCGCGCCGCGGCTCCAGGAGAACAATTGAATAGCGTAGGCAGTAGCTCAACTGAACTGGAAGGTGCGTCCGGCAATCAACGAGGCCCACGAGTTTCAACAAAGTCGCCGCTAGCGGAGTTGGTTCTTTCAGGGGCTGGAAGCGTTGTGCAACGGATCGACATCAGGGTAAGCGCGTCAAACCGCTGAGTTGAGGAAGGCGCGG